>Ga0207969_100015_pt1 | contig 132191 bp, 134 predicted proteins | sample LakWasMet25_LOW6_2_FD_183869 | JGI IMG/M metagenome (GOLD analysis project Ga0207969, IMG submission 183869) | Freshwater sediment methanotrophic microbial communities from Lake Washington under simulated oxygen tension - Sediment Metagenome... | ecosystem: Environmental > Aquatic > Freshwater...
CGGAAGCCGAGAGCAGTTGCGGCGCGAGGCGGTCGACGAGGGCCGTGCAGGAGACGGTCGTGTCGTCGGCGCCGCTGCACCCCAGCAGACACACCGCTGCCACACCGGGGACGAGATTTTTGAGGCGCATCGGGCGACGGTATCAGCCCGATGGTGCGGTGGGCAGCGACGGGCGTGCGATCGGGGCCTTCAGGCGACCAGGGTCAGGCTGACCGCGAGCTCGACGACCACATCCTCTGCCGCGCTCGGGTCGAGCAGGCGCTCCACCAGCGCCGCGGCGTAGGCCTCCGGGCCGAGGGCGTCGTGGCGGTCGAGGGGCGTGTTGACCAGCTCGGTCAGCAGCTTCGGCGGTCGCACCACCATCACCCGCGTGGGGTTGCTCCGCCTTCGCGACGCGCGCTCGACGGCGCCACGGTGCTCGGGCGCATGATCGCGCTGGGCGCCGCCTTCTCGCCCGACCTCCGCGTGCTCGGACCACCCCCGGAGCCGTTTCTCTGGAGCTTCTCCACTTGCCATTGAGCGCGGCTGCAGTGAACGACGCGTCGCGCGCTGCATGTGCTGCGAGCACGGTCGCGACTCGCCCTCGTCGCCTCGGGCAGGTGGGAGTCGGAGGAAGAGCTGCGGCGTCATCAGCTCGATGGGAACGCTGACGTCGTAGACGGCCCCTGGCCCGGCTCGGGCGAGCTCCTTCACCCCGACGGGACCATGAGCCGGAACTCCATGCGGCAATCAGCGCCTTGTTCCGCGGTTTGGAGTGGAGCCCCTACGACCTCTTCATCGAGCGCTCCAGCGCTCGATGCGCCTGCAGAGAGTCCCGCGAAGGCGGGACGATCAACCCCAGGCTCCGACTTCAGCGCTTGCAGGCCCGCTCGCGGGCCGTCCGCAAGCGCGCAGTCGGCGATCCCAAAGCGAGCTGCGCCGACCTGACGCAGTAGTGCTAACGAAGGCGGGCGCCCGCCTTCGTCAGCCCGGGGTGCAGGCGAACGCCAAACCCCGGTCCGCCAGCGGCTCCAGATGCCTTATCCACAAGCCTTTCTGTGACTTGTGTGCCGAACGGAGCCGAGGCGGGAGAGGCCTCGCGCGAGGTGCTGGTCGACCTCGCCGGCGCTCAGAACGCGAAGTAGATGAACTTCAGCCCCGACCCCCTGGAGGAAGACCCCTCCACCCGGGAGAGCAGAGCCGTCGTAGACGGGGGAGGTGAGGGGATCGGGACACTCGCCAATAGGGTCGGAGTGTCAATGTCGCCGGGGATGGGCCTATCATTCACGGCCATGAACCCCAACTCGATCGAGAGCACGATGAAGGAGTCCCGGGTCTTTCCGCCCGACGAGGAGTTCTCGAAGCACGCGCACATCCGCTCGCTCGAGCAGTACCGCGCGCTCTACGAGAAATCCCTCAACGACCCGGAGGCCTTCTGGGGCGAGATGGCCGACGCGCTTCACTGGTTCGCGCCGCCGAGGGAGATCCTGGTCGACGAGCGGCCGCACGCCCGCTGGTTCGTGGGCGGCACCACCAACATCGCCTACAACTGCCTCGACCGGCACCTGTCGTCGCTGCGCCGCAACAAGGCCGCGATCCTGTGGGAGGGCGAGCCCGGCGAGACCCGCACGCTCACCTACCAGCAGCTTCACCGCGAGGTGTGCCGCTTCGCCAACGTGCTCCGAAAGCTGGGCGTACGCACCGGCGACCGGGTGGCGATCTACATGGGCATGGTGCCCGAGATCGCCGTGGCGATGCTCGCCTGCGCCCGCATCGGCGCGCCGCACATGGTGATCTTCGGCGGCTTCGCGGCGGACGCGGTGCGCGACCGCATCAACGACTCCAAGGCCTCCCTGGTGGTGACCTGCGACGGGTCGTGGCGCCGCGGCCAGGTGGTTCCGCTGAAGGCCATCGTCGACAAGGCCATCGCGGAGTGCCCGAGCGTGAGGCACACGGTGGTGTTCAAGCGCACCGGCGAGCGGGTCAACATGGAGCCCGGCCGCGACCACTACTGGCAGGAGGTCATCGAGGCGGTGAACGCCAACTCCACGCCGGTGCCCGTGGAGAGCGAGCACCCGCTGTTCATCCTCTACACCTCTGGGACCACCGGCAAGCCCAAGGGCATCGTGCACACCACCGGCGGCTACATGGTCGGCACGCACGTCACCAGCAAGTACGTCTTCGACCTGCGGGAGAACGACACCTACTTCTGCACCGCCGACGTCGGCTGGATCACCGGGCACTCCTACGTCGTCTACGGCCCGCTGCTCAACGGGGCGACCGTGCTGATGTACGAGGGCGCCCCCAACTTCCCCGACCAGGGGCGGCTCTGGCAGCTCTGCGAGCGCTACGGCGTCACCATCTTCTACACGGCCCCGACGGCGATCAGGGCCTTCATGCGCTGGGGCGAGCAGTGGCCGATGAAGGCCGACCTCTCGTGCCTGCGGCTGCTCGGCAGCGTGGGAGAGCCCATCAACCCCGAGGCGTGGATGTGGTACCAGCGCGTCATCGGCAACGCGCGCTGCCCGGTGGTGGACACCTGGTGGCAGACCGAGACCGGGGCCATCATGCTCTCGCCGCTGCCCGGGGCGACGCCCACCAAGCCCGGCAGCGCGACGCTCCCTTTCTTCGGCATCGAGGCCGACGTGGTGCGCAAGGACGGCACCCGCTGCGCCCCCAACGAGGGCGGCTTCCTGGTGATCAAGCGCCCGTGGCCCTCGATGGCGCGCACCATCTACGGCGACGACGAGCGCTACCAGAAGTACTTCACGGAGATCCCCGGGGTGTACTTCACCGGCGACGGGGCGCGCCGCGACGACGACGGATACTTCTGGCTGATGGGCCGCGTCGACGACGTGCTCAACGTCGCGGGCCACCGCCTCGGCACCGCGGAGATCGAGAGCGCCCTCGTGGGTCACCGCGCCGTGGCCGAGGCCGCGGTGGTGGGCCGGCCGGACGAGCTCAAGGGCCAGGGGCTGGTGTGCTTCGTGACGCTGCGCCCCGGCTTCGCGGCCACCGGCGACCTCAAGCAGGTGCTCGCCGAGCACGTGGCCTCGGAAATCGGGCGCTTCGCCAGGCCCGACATGGTGCGCTTCGCCGACGCGCTCCCGAAGACCCGCAGCGGCAAGATCATGCGCCGGCTGCTGAAGGAGATCGCCGGCGGCGGCGAGACCCAGGGCGACACCACCACGCTCGAAGACCTCTCGGTGCTCGCAGCCCTGCGCGCCAGCGACGACGAGTAACGACCCTAACCTCCCTCCCTTCCTCCAAAACCCCTCCAAAACCCCTCCAATACCCCTCCAGGGCCATCGAGCGTCGACGGACGCCCACCAGCCCTCCACGCCCCCGGTCATAAAATGATTCTGGGATTCACAGTTATGATCGAGCTGTGATAGTCACCGGTCCCATGAGTTCGTTGCGCTTCCAATCAGGCGTTTCTCTCCGTTCGGCTTCGCTGGCCCTGCTGCTGGCCGCGGGCTGCAACTACTCCGAGTCGATCACCGACGCGGGCGTGGCCGACGCTTCCGCGGCCGACGGCGGGGCCGCCGGGCCGAGGGTGCTCGCGGTCTCGGCCACCGGGCATGACCGCTTCTACGGCGTGACCTTCGACCCCACCGGGCGCTTCTACGCGGCGGGCGTGGTCTCCGAGGGCAACGTCGCCGCGACCGCCGACTTCGAGACCGTGGTCGCTCGCTTCACGGCCACGGGCGAGCTCGACACGACCTTCGGCCAGGGCGGCTACGCCCGGCGCAACGTGGTGGTGGGCCTCGGCGGCGAGGTGGCCCGAGGGGTCGTCGTGCAGCCCTCCGGGAAGGTCGTCGTGGTGGCCAGCGTCGAGCACGTCGCCGCCGGGGCCGACCCGCGCGACCGCGACATCGCCCTCGTGCGCTACAACGCCGACGGGACGCGCGACACCGGCTTCGGCGTCGACGGCGTGGTGACGCTCGACCTGAGCGAGGGCCAGGCGGTGGGCACGGGCTACGTGGCCGACGCCGCCTGGGGCCTCACCGCCTACAGCGACGGCCGACTGCTGGTCTCCGGCGCGCAGCGGCGCAGCGGCGGCACCGTCGCGGACTTCACCGTGGTCCGCCTCAGCGCCGACGGGGTGCGCGACGCGGCCTTCGGCACCAACGGCGTCGCCACGGTGAACGTCCTCGAGCGCACGGCCAACCCTCGCACCGCGACGCTGCTCCCGGACGGCGGCATCGTCGCGTCGGGCTACATCGACGACGGCGGCGTGGTGAAGCCGGTGCTCTTCAAGCTCACCTCCGCGGGCCAGCTCGACCCCACCTTCGGCACGGCCGGCATCTTCGCCCCGACGGTGCTCGCCGCGGTCACCGAGGCCTACGACGCCGTGCCCCAGGGCTCGTCCTTCGTCACCGCGGGCTACGGCCGCAACAGCACCAGCGAGAGCCTCGACTGGCTCTCGCTCCGGGTCTCTGCCGCCGGGACGCTCGACCCCACCTGGGGCACCGCGGGCGTGGCCCGGCTCGACCTCGCGCGCTTCAACGACAACGCCCGCGCCCTGGTGGCACTGCCCGACAACCGCATCCTGATGGTGGGCGGCGGCCGCCCCTCCGAGGCCAACGTCGACGGGATGGTCGCGGTGCTCACCTCCTCGGGGCAGCCCGACACCACCTTCGCCCCTCGCGGGCTGCGCACCTACGACTTCGGCGGGGCGTCGGACTTCTTCTGGGCCGCCGCGCTCAACCCCGCGCACACCCACGTCGCCATCGTGGGGGCGCGAGGCGTCGCGGTGTCGGCGGGAGCGACCACGGCCAACGACGACTCGGTGGTCTACCTGCTCCCGCTCTGACTCTTCAGCCCCGCAGCCGGCTCCACAAGAACACCGCGGCGGCGCCCAGCAGCGCCGTCGACAACCCCAGCACCACCAGGGCCTGCAGGGTGCTCGGGCCCTTCTTCACCGGGCGATCCCAGTCGTCGCGCACGGTGGCGTCGGGCTCCGTAGCGTCGGCGCTCGGCGCGGGCTTCTCACCCTGCTCGTCGAGCCCCCGGGTGAGCTTCTCGTCCGCGTCCGCCGCCTCGTCGTCGCTCTCCTCCGGGCGCGCCGGCCGGTGATGCTCCCTCACCATCCTCCCCAGCATCCGCTGCGCCGCCCCACGGTTGAGCGGGACCAGCGCCGCCGCGAGCTCCGCCGCCAGCGCCGAGTGGGTGAACACCGTCTCCGAGCGCAGCTTCGCGGTGAGCTCCAGCACCGTCGCGGGCGCGGGCACCAGCGCCGTCTCCAGCAGCGTCGCGACGCCCTCCTGGGCCTCCCGGTCGTCCACCGCGGGGGAGCACAGCTCGTTGATCTTTACGACCCCGTGCTCGTCGACCTCGATGCCCCCGGCGTCGAGCACCACGCGCCGGTCCTTCATCGACTCCACCGCCTGGAGCACGATGAACAGCGCGCTCTCGGGCGTCATGGGGGTGCCGCGATGGGACATCGCCTCCACCAGATCGTCCATCGCCACCGCGTCGCTCATCGGTCCTCCGGCGTGGCGTCGTCGCGCACGACGACCCCGCGGGAGCGAAGGTAGTCCCGAGCCTGTCCGAGGGTGAAGTGACCGTCATGGAAGATGGTCGCCGCCAGCGCCGCGTCCGCCCCGCCGCCGCCCTCTGAGATGGGAAGCACCCCCAGCGCGAGGTGCTCCAGCGTGCCGACCCCGCCGCTCGCGATCACCGGGCACCCGACCGCCTCGACCACCGCGCGCACCAGCGCGAGGTCGTAGCCGAGCCCGGTGCCGTCGCGGTCCATGCTGGTCAGCAGGATCTCCCCGGCGCCCCGGGCATCCACATCGCGCGCCCAGGCGAGCGCGTCGAGCCCGGTGTCCACCCGGCCTCCGTGGGTGAACACCCCCCAGCCCGCGCCCGCGTCGTTCGGGTCCCTGCGCCGCGCGTCGATGGCCACCACCAGCGCCTGCCGCCCGTAGGCTCCGGCCACCGCCTCGATGAGCGCGGGGTGGGTCACCGCCGAGCTGTTCACCGAGACCTTGTCCGCCCCCGCCCGGAGGATCGCGTCGACGTCCTCCCGGGTGCGTATCCCCCCGCCCACGGTGAGCGGCACGAACACCTCATTGGCCGTGCGCTCGACCACGTCCAGCAGGATGTCCCTCGCCTCGTGCGAGGCCGTGATGTCCAGGAAGGTGATCTCGTCGGCCCCGGCGCGGTCGTAGGCCCGTGCGCAGTCCACCGGGTCGCCCGCGTCGCGCAGCCCGACGAAGCGCACGCCCTTCACCACGCGGCCGTTCTTCACATCGAGGCAGGGGATCAACCGCCGCGCGACCGTCATCTCAAGCACCCCTCCCGACGCCGAGAGCCTCTCGGGCCGTGAACGCGCCCTCGTAGAGCGCCCGGCCCACCACCGCCGCGCCGATGACCTCCCTCGCCGCGAGCGCCCTCAGGTGGTCGAGCGAGCCGATGCCCCCGCTCGCGATCACCAGCGCGCCCGGAACCTCCCGAGCCAGTCGCTCGGTGGCCTCCACGTTGGGCCCCTCACCGGTGCCGTCGCGGGCGATGTCCGTGTAGAGCACCGCGCGCGCGCCGCGGGAGACACAGTCCTTCGCGAGGGCGACGGCGTCGAGGGCGGTGGCCTCGGTCCACCCCTTCGTGGCGACCTTGCCGTCTCGCGCGTCGACCGCCACGGTGACGTCGACCACGGCGCTGGCCTCGCTCACGAAGCCCGGATCCTCCGCCGCGCGGGTGCCGATCACCACCCTCGACGCGCCCGCCTCGCGGTAGGCGCGCACCTGCTCGAGGGTCCGGATGCCTCCGCCCACCTGCACCCGCAGCGCCGCGCCGAAGCGGGCGAGCAGCGAGCCCACCAGCGCCGCCTGCGTGGCGCGGCCGTCGCGCGCCCCGTCGAGGTCGACCAGGTGAACCCAGGTCGCCCCCGCGTCGAGGTAGCCCGCCACCACCGCCGCCGGGTCGTCGCCGTAGACCGTGACCTTGTCGTAGTCGCCGCGGTGAAGCCGCACCACGCGGCCGCCGAGCAGGTCCATCGCGGGGATGACGATCACGGCACCCCCCGCACGAAGGAGCGCAGCAGCCCGATGCCCGCCGCCTGCGACTTCTCCGGGTGAAACTGCACCGCCCACAGCCGCCCCCGCGAGACCGCGCTCACGAAGCGGTCGCCGTGCTCGGTCTCCCCGGCGACGCACCCCGACGACGAGGTCGCAGGCACGACGTAGTAGCTGTGGACGAAGTAGTACCAGTGCGAACGACCCAGCCACCCGGCCGCCGCGTCGTCCCTGGGGATCACCTGGTTCCAGCCCATGTGGGGCACCTTGAGCCGCGCCCCCCGGGCGTCGGTCATCCCGTCGCGGAAGCGTCGCACCGAGCCCTCGAAGACCCCGAGCCCATGGGCTCCGCCCGCCTCCTCGCTCGACTCGAAGAGCACCTGCAGCCCAAGGCAGATGCCCAGGTACGGCCGGTCCGCCGCGAGGTGCTCTCCCACGGCCTTCGCGAGCGCCCCGCCGTGCCGGTGCAGGGCCGTCGCGCAGTCCCCGAAGGCGCCCTGCCCTGGCATCACCAGCGCCGCCGCCTCGCGCAGCTCGCCCGGATCGTTCGTACACCGAACCATCTCTGGCGAGCGCCCTTCGGCCACCAGCGCCGCGCGCAGCGCTCGCTCGACCGAACGGAGGTTTCCGAGGCCCACGTCCACCACCACGATCGCCGCCCGGTCGCTCACTCGGTCAGCGTCCCCTTGGTGGAGGGCAGCAGCGAGCCCTCGACGCGCACCGCGTCGCGCAGCGCCCGGGCGAGGGCCTTGAAGGAGCACTCGATGACATGGTGGAGGTTGTCTCCCTCGATGCGCCGCACGTGGAGGTTGCACATCGCGCCGCGCGCGAAGCCCTCGAAGAAGACCCCCGCGAGCTCGGCGTCGAAGGTGCCCAGCTTCGCCTTCGGCAGGCTGAGCCGGTCGACGTAGTAGGTGCGCCCGGAGAGGTCGAGCGCCACCTGGCAGAGGGCCTCGTCCATGGGGAGCGTGGCCTCGCCGTAGCGACGGATGCCGCGGCGGTCGCCGAGCGCCTGCTCCACGGCGCGGCCGATCACGATGGCGAGGTCTTCGGTGGTGTGGTGCCCGTCGATCTCCACGTCGCCGGCGGCGCGCACCGTGAGGTCGAGGCCCCCGTGCCTCGCGAGCTGGTCGACCATGTGGCTGAGGAAGGGGATGGGCGTCTGGATGTCGCCGACGCCCTGACCGTCGAGGTCGAGGGTCACCGAGATGGAGGTCTCTCGCGTGGTGCGGGTGACCGTGGCCGAGCGGGTCATGGGAGTCGCCGCGTACCATGTCGCCCTCGCCGCGAGCAAACAACGCCCAGGCGCAGGGGGGCCGCGTGAAGCCCCCGGGTCGTGCTACCCCTATCGCTGGCCATGGACCCCCTCATCTTCGCGGCGGCGCTCCTGCTCCTCGCCCTCCTCACCGTCGCGGTCCGGGCGCTGCTCGACCGCGCGGCGCTCCAGCGGCGGACCTCCGATCGCAACGTCGTGACGGCGCACTGGGAGTCGCTGGTGATGCAGCGCCGCGACCTGCGGCTCGCCGTCGACGCCCAGGGGGTGCCCACGCTCCACGGCCGCGTCGGGCCCATCGCGTATACCATCCGGGTGAGCGCCCTCGACGGACCATGGGGCGGAAGGCCGCTCGCCCAGGCTCCCTCGCTCTCCAACACCCCCCGCATCGCCCTGTCGCGCAAGGGCGAGCGCGAGGTGCCGGTGCCCGGGCTCCCCTCGGAGCTCACCACCGGCGACGACGACTTCGACGCGGTCTTCGAGGTGCGCTGCGACGACCCCGAGGCCGCCCGGGCCAGGCTGGGGCGCGAGGTGCGCGCGGCGATGCTGGCGATCCCCGGGGCCTTCGCCTGGTCCGACGCCGAGGGGCTGAGGGTCGACCTCGGCGCCTCCGCCACGGTCATCGACCACGCGATGCTCGACGCCCTTCGCGACGTGCTCCAGGGCCTCGGGGCCGCCGCGCCGCCAGCCGTGGCCGCGGGCTGAGATCGCTCTCCCCCCCTCCGTAGAGGACATCGCGAAGGGTCGGGGGTTGGTGTTAGGGTGCCGCCCGCCATGCGCCTGCTGCTCACCGCCCTCTGCCTGTCTCTCTCCCTGGGCTGCGCCAACGACCCGCCCTACCAGAACTGCTCGCGCACCGTGCTCTGCGGCGGAGACACGTCGCTCTGCCTCTCGACCACCGCGCCGTCCGGGCGCACCGCGCTCTTCTGCACCTCGCGCTGCACCACCCCCACCGGGGCGGCCTCCTCGGAGTGCCCGGCCAACAGCGCCTGCGTCCGGCTCAACAACGGCGACCCGGTGTGCCTCCTGCGCTGCACCACGGACGCCGAGTGCCCCTTCACCAACGGCGCCTGCCTGGTCACCCCCGACTCGATGGGGCAGCGGGTCTGCACCGTGCGACCCTGAGATTGGGCGTTCCACCCCCTCGCGCATCGGTGGTAGGGTTCCAGGCTTGAGAGACGGTGAATCGTTGCCGCTGAAATTCACAGCCAGCGTTCCGGGCGAGTTGCGGTTCCGCGACCTGGTCGGGTCGATGGTCCGGGCCGTGTGCCTGCGCGTCGAACGCGACGCCGGCTGCGCTGGCTTGGAGTGGCGTCTCATGAGCGCCTACAACGAAGCCTTCAACAACATCGTCGAGCACGCCTACGCGGTCACCCCGGGGGAGGTCGAGGTGGTCCTCCTGGTCGACGACGACGAGGTGGTCCTCCGCATGATCGACCACGGCGCCGGCTTCGACTTCGACGACGCCGGAGCCAGCGACCAGGTGCCCGCGCTCGACAGCCTCTCCGAAGGCGGCATGGGGCTCTTCATCATCCGCAACGCCATGTCCTCCGTCACCTACGAGCGCCGTCAGGACAAGAACCTCCTCACCATGACCAAGACTCTCTCCGAATGCGCGGCGGTATCGTCCGCGACCTCCCATGGGGATCCCCGATGCTGAAGCATGAACTCACCGAGCAGGCTGGCGTGGTCGTCCTGCGGGTGCAGGAAGAGAACCTCGACGCACTCACCGTCCCCGAGGCCCGCCTCCTCGTGGAGCAGCTGGTCGAGCGCGGCGGCATCAAGGTGGTCTTCGAGATGACCGCGGTGAAGGTCATCGACAGCTCCGGCGTGGCCATCATCGTGTCGCTCTTCAAGCGCCTCCGGGCGCTCGGCGGCGCGGTGCGGGTCGCCGGGGTCTCCGGGCAGCCGAAGGACATCTTCGCGATGCTCCGGCTCGACCAGGCGCTGCCCATCTTCCCCACGGCCGACGAGGCGCTCAAGGGGTTCTGACCGCGCCGTGGCCAGCATCGTCACCCTCGGCCCGCAAGACGTCGGCAAGGTCTACCGCCTTGACGCAGGAGAGTGCCTGCTCGGTCGGCGGCTCGACTGCCACATCTGCATCCCCGACCAGCGCATCTCGCGCCGGCACGCGCGCATCCGCCGCGAGGGCGACGGCTACGCCCTCGAAGACCTCGGGAGCTGCAACGGGTCCTTCGTCAACGGGCGGCGCATCCAGGGGAGCTCGCGGCTGCGGCACGGCGACGAGGTGGAGATCGGCGCGTCGCGCTTCCGCATCGACCTGAGCGACGACATGGTGGCGCAGGCCGAGAGCACCTCGGTGCGCATCACCCAGGACACCGCCGAGCACACGCTCAACATGATCGAGGTCGCGCACCTCGGGCTCAACCTGAAGCAGGGCCTCGCGCCCGGCACCGGCAAGAGCCCCTCCGGGCGCCCCATCGACCCGGCGAGGCTCGAGCGCAAGCTCCAGGCGATGTACCGGATCTCGGAGACCGTCGCGAGCACCCTCGATGCCAACGCGCTCCTGGAGAAGGTCTGCGGAATACTCCTGGAGGTGTTCCCGCAGGCCTCGGCGGTGGCCGCGGTGACCTTCGACCAGCGCTCGCGGCAGCTCCGCACCCAGGCCGCGCGCCGGCGCAAGGGGCGCGAGACCCCCGGCGCCCAGCCCACCATGGACATCTCCCAGCAGGTGGTCGACCGGGTGCTGCGCCAGGGTCACTCGGTGCTGCTGCGCGCGACCACCGACACGCCCATCGGCCCGATGGACACGCTGGTCATCAAGAACCCGCTGCTCCTGCCGATGCCCGATGGGACGGTACCGCCGCTGGAGGAGGGGGCCGTGGGGTGGCGCATGGGGGCGCCGCTGTCCTTCCGCGGCGAGCACCTTGGCATCCTTCACGTCGACGCGGAGACGGCCCTCGGGTACTTCACCCAGGACGACCTGGACCTGCTCCAGGGCCTCGCCAGCCAGGCCGGCATCGCGCTGCACCTCATCGGGCTGCACCACCGCCTGCTCGCCCGGGAGCGCCTCGACTACGACCTGCGCCTCGCACGGCAGATCCAGCGCAACCTGCTGCCCCGCGAGCCTCCGAAGGTGTCGGGGCTCGACTTCGCCGTGCATTACGAGCCGGCCTTCCACGTCGGCGGGGACTTCTACGACTTCCTCTGGCTCGACCCGACGCGCCTCGCGATGGTGGTCGGCGACGTGTCCGGCAAGGCCATCTCCGGCGCGCTCTTCATGGCCCGGGTGACCAGCGAGATCAGGTTCGCGGCGCCGGTGGAGTCGCACCCGAGGCGGATCATCCAGCGCGTCAACCGGGCGCTCTCGGAGGTCGCCGAAGACGGGATGTTCGTGACGATGGTGTTCCTGTCGCTCGACCTGACGCAGCAGGTGCTGCGCTTCTCGAACGCCGGGCACACCACCCCTCTGCTGCTGCGCGGCGGCCGGGTGACCCCGCTGGAGTACGCCGAGGCGCGCTGCCTCCCGGTGGGCGTCGAGGCGCGCGTCGAGGTGGCCGAGGCGCAGGTGAAGCTGCAGCCTGGCGACGTGCTGGTGCTCTACACCGACGGCATCATCGAGGCGCGCTCGATGGCGGGCGAGTTCTACGGGGTCGAGCGGCTGCACGCGGTGCTCGAGCGCTCCGGCGGCTCGGCGCGGCAGGTGCTCGAGGCGGTGCTTGGCGACCTCGACAAGTTCGTCGAAGACGCGCCGCAGGCCGACGACCAGACCGTGGTGTGCCTGGCCGTGAGCGAGGCCTCGTCCAAGCGCTTCGAGAGCGTGCTGCCCGCTCGGGGGTGAAACGGCCTCCGTCTCTTCCGCCCGGAGTACTTCGCTTATGGTCCCCTTCGCCCGCCTCTCGCTGGTCGCCTCGCTGCTCGCCGCCTGCGCGCCGCTCCCGATCAGCGGGCTCTTCTCCGACGTGCCGGCTGCTGGCGACGCCGACGCGCCCGCTCCCATCGACGCGCCCGCACCCACGGAGGCGTCGGTCCCGGTCGACGCGGCCGTCACCGACGCCGTTGCGGTCGTCGATGCGCCTCCGGTCGTCGATGCGGCCGTCACCGATGCGCCTCCGGCCGTCGATGTGCCTCCGGCCGTCGATGTGCCTCCGGTCGTCGATGTGCCTCCGGCCGTCGACGTGCCTCCGGTCGTCGACGTGCCTCCGGTCGTCGATGTGCCTCCGGTCGTCGACGTGCCTCCGGTCGTCGATGTGCCTCCGGTCGTCGATGTGCCTCCGGTCGTGGTGCCCACCCCGGTCAGCCAGGTGAGCGCGAGCCGTGCCCACACCTGCGCTCGGCTTCCGTCGGGCGAGGTCCGGTGCTGGGGAGCCAACGACCACGGGCAGCTCGGCGACGGCACCACCACGGCTCGCACCCGACCGACGCCGGTGAGCGGGCTGGTCGGCGCCGCGGAGGTGAGCGGGGGGAGGGAGTTCTCCTGCGCGCGGCTCTCGAGCGGCGGAGCGCGCTGCTGGGGGCGCAACCAGTACGGCCAGCTTGGCGATGGTGCCGACTCCGGGAGCCTCACGCCCACGACGGTGTCGGGGCTGTCGGGCGCGGCCGAGGTCGTCGCGGGGGACTACCACGCCTGCGCTCGCGGCGCGGACGGGAGCCTCCGCTGCTGGGGCTACAACGCCGTGGGCGCCATCGGCGACGGGACCACCAGTCCGAGGCTGACCCCGACGCCGGTCTCGGGCCTCTCCGACGCAGCCCAGGTAGACCTCGGCAACGTCACCTCCTGCGCGCGGCGCGCTGGAGGCACGGTGGTCTGCTGGGGCGGCAACGACTACGGCCAGGTCGGTGACGGCAGCCTCACGCAGCGCAACGCCCCGGTCGCGGTGACGGGGCTCACCGGGGTCACGTCGCTCGCGGTGTCCCTTTCGAGCGCCTGCGCGGCGCGCAGCGACGGCACCGTCTGGTGCTGGGGCCGCAACGAGTACGGCCAGCTCGGAGACGGAACCATCACCCAACGATCGACGCCCGTCAGGGTCGCCGGGCTCGATGGGGTGGCCTCGGTGTCGGGTGGCGGCGGGCACTTCTGCGCGCGCATGACCGACGCCACGCTGCGCTGCTGGGGCCGCAACAGCGCCGGCCAGCTCGGCGACGGAACCAACGGCACCCGGCGCTCTCCCACGGTCGTCCCTGGCCTCGGTGGGGTCGCCGAGGTGACCCTCGGGGACGCGCACACCTGCGCCCGACTCCACAGCGGCGAGCTGCGCTGCTGGGGCGACAACGAGTTCGGTCAGCTCGGCGACGGCACCGCCACCAACCGCCGGGTGCCGACGACCGTGGTGTTCTGAGCGGCGGCTCAGCGGCGGGAGAGGTAGCGGGCGAGCGCGTCGACGAAGCGCTCCGCGGCCCGCGGGTGCGTGCGGAAGTAGAGCGACGGCTCGATGGCCTCGAGCTCCATCAAGGCGAGCGATCCGTCGTCGAGGCGCACGAGGTCGACGCGCGCCTGGAGCGGGGCCTCGTCGAGCGCGGCCATCACCCGGTCGGCGGCGAGGCGGAGCGAGGCGTCGGGCTCGATGCCCGCGATGAGCCCGCCGTGCTCCTCCTGCACCCGGAAATCCCCGGTCTTCGGGCGCTTCACGATGGCGTGGCTGTACGAGCCGTCGAAGTAGAAGACCGAGTACTCGCCCTCGTCGAGCACCGAGGCCACGAAGGGCTGGGCCATCCACTCGCGGTCGGCGAAGCGGGAGGCGAGCTGCGCGGCGACGGTGGGGGCCACGTCGCGAGGGAGGCGGAAGGTGTCGTGCGCGTTGGCGCTCACCGTCGGCTTGAGCACGCAGCCGCCGTCGCCCAGCGAGGCGCAGAGCGAGCGCAGCCCCTCGGCGGAGAGCCCGTGGCCCCAGCGGGTCGGGACCACCCGCACGCCCCGCGCGGCGAGGTCGCGGAGGTAGGTCTTGCGGGCGTTCCAGCGGACGAGGGCGCTCGGGTTGGCGAGCGGGACGCCCGCGGCCTCGATGGCGGAGAGGGCGTCGAGGAAGGCGTCGAGGTCGTGCTGGTAGTCCCAGGTGGTGCGGATGACCACGAGGTCGAAGGCGCCCCAGTCGACGCCCCGGCGGCGCCAGGGGATCTCCTCGACGCGCCACTGCCGGGCGCGGAGCTCGGCGATGGCGAGCTCGTCGTCGATGACGTACGCGCTACGGTCGTCGAGCGTGAGGAAGGCGACGGAGGGGGGAGGGCTGGCGGTGTTCACGGTGGCGCGCGACCGTGAGCACTATCAGGGATCGTGGGCTTCGGTGCAGCGCTCGCGGCGATGGGCGTCGGTAGGATCGACGCGGCGCTCGGGTGATCGCGGGTGAGCTCTCGCGGCCCGATCCTCCTCGTCGCTCTCCGCGGCTGTTACGCTTCGCCCGGCCATGAAGCCCCGCTCGCGCCCCGCCCAGCGCCCGATGCTCCCGACCCAACCCTACGGGGCCGCGCTCGCCCGCGCGGTGGCCGGCGCGCTCCGTCGCGGCGTCGCGATCGCCTACCAGCACCGCGACTACTGCGGCATGGGCCTCGTCTTCGACGGCGGCGTCTACCTCTACGGCAGCATCTACGACGGCCAGATGCAGGAGGTCTCCGCGCGCTTCGACTCCGAGCGGGACTTCGTCGCGTGGCTCGCGGCGCAGACCGACGACGCGCTCGCGGGCCACGACGCGCCGCCCTTCGAGCGCGACAACCAGCGCCTCACCCGCGCCCGCCTCGTCGCCGCCGTCGACGGGGCCTGACGCTGGCCCGCGCCGCTCTGCCAGTCGAGCGCGACGGCGTCCGGCGCCAGGCGTCGGCGGGCGGGCGGGAGTGGACCGCCAGGCGTACGCATCCGTACTCTCCGCAGCGGATACCCCATGCGATCGCACTCCCTCGGCGTCTGTACGGTCTTGCTCCTCTCGATGACGGCCCTTCACTGCGTGGCCCCCGCGCGGCCGACGCCAGCGACTCCGGCACCCTCGTCGCCGACCGCGCTCTCCGCGCCCGCCGCCGCGCCCGCCGTCGCCGCGCCCGCCGCCGCCGCGCCCGCCGCTCCGGTCGTGGTGGAGCTGCCTGCCCTCCAGCGCGGTGGTGGCGCGACGGAGTCCGCGACGGCGGATGTCCCCCCGAACGCGGCGTTCGTCGTCGGCTGGATCGTCTGGACGAACGCCGTAGGGCGCGGACCGGAGATGCGCGTGGCCGTCCATTCCCAGCGCGCGGACGAGGGCCTCGAGACCTTCGTCTCGCTGGACAATGTGAGACGCCGCGGCATCTCCACGCGCCTCGAAGAGGCGTCCTGGCGGCTTCCTCACGGCCTTTTCGAGGAGGGGGCCCACGTCGAGGTCGAGGCGATCCACTTCATGGATCCGCGGTTCGAGCTGCGCTTCACGCGCCCCGGCGTCGCGCAGCCCACCGTGCTCGAACTTCGCTATGAGGCCGCGACGAGCTGGGGACCCCGCGGCCGCTTCCGTCTCCGCGTGAGGCGGCCGGGCGAGGCTCCTCGCGACGTCGACGAATGAGGGCGTTCTTCGGGGGTCACCTCGGAGGCCGGACGCCGCCACGCTCGACGTCGTCGAGCGCCCTCGTGCTGAACACGAAGACCGACGCGGCGAGGGTGAGGCCGGCGAGGACGTCGATGAGGTAGTGCCAGCGCAGGTACATCGTGGCGACGATGATCTGCGACGCGACGAAGGCCACGACCGGCCACGTGTAGCGGAAGGGCCGCTCGCGCCGGTGGTGGAACGAGAAGAGCGCGAGGAAGGTGGGCGCCGCGGTGTGCAGGCTGGGGAACACGTCGGCGCGCGCCCCGCCGGACGCGACGAGGCGGCGCATCAGCGGGTACCAGTACGGCCCGTCGAGGTCGCGCGCGAAGGTGCCGGCCAGGTGCACGTAGGGCCCGTACGCGGGGACGACGACGTAGAGCATCTGGCCCGCGCAGTAGAGGGTGGCGATGCCGAGGGTGAAGTGCGCGACGATGTTCCGACGCCGCTCGACGAACACGATGGGGAAGAGGTGGAGCGCCAGCAGGGCGAAGTAGCTCAGGTAGAAGAACGAGAGCCACTCCGTCGCGGCCGGGGTCACGTGGGCGTCCCAGGCCACGGAGGGCTCGTAGTGGAGCCAGCGCAGGTCGACGCCCAGGAGCCGGTCATCGAGGCGCCGCCACCTCGTCGCGGCCGGCAGGATGATGTGCAGCTGCGCGAAGGTCGCGATCACCGGCACGCAGGCGGTGGTGCGGTACGCGAGCGTCGAGGCCCGCGTGGGGGCGTCGCCGCGGAAGACCAGGATCGCCCCGCAGAACAGCGCGAGGTCGAAGGAGATCCAGCCCAGGGCCGCGCCGCGGGTGGGACCGGCCCCCATGAACACCGCGAGCAGCAGCCCGAGCAGGTAGGCGATCTGGATGCGCTCCAGGAGCGGCACCGCGCGGAGCGCGTCGAGCATCGGGACGCCGACGGCGCGGCCGTCGAGAGGCGGCATGGTGCCACGGGGGTTCATTCGGTCGCTTCCTCGCCAGCGGCGCGGTTCGTCGGTTGGTGGGTCGCGAGGCGCTTGAGCAAGCCACGCGCCGCGGGGCGCGAGCGCGGTGGCGACGGCATCGCGCGTACGGATCGCCCGACGGTCCCGGCGAGCGCCGTGGTCACCTCACGCGCCGGTGGCGGACGCGGTGGCCAGCGAGAGCAGCTCGGTGCCCCCCAATGACGCCCGAGCGCTCGACATCCTCGCGGTCGCACTCCGAGTCCCAGCGGGGTCTGCGTCTCCGTTGCGCCCTGCGGAGGCGTGCGTGTAGGGTGCCGCCCCGTGACAAGGACTGTGCTGCGCGGTGGCCGGGTGATTGATCCGTCGACGGGCCGCGACGAGGTCGCGGACGTCATCATCGAGGGAGAGCGCATCGCGGTCGTCGGCCCGATGGCGGCCGCCGGGGTGAGGGACGGCGAGCGCGACACGGTCATCGTCGACTGCGTGGGGCGCTGGGTGACGCCGGGCTTCGTCGACCTTCACACGCACCTGCGTGAGCCGGGGCTCGAGTACAAGGAAGACATCGCCTCGGGCACGCGCGCCGCCGCCGCGGGCGGGTTCACCACCGTGTGCGCCATGCCCAACACGAAGCCCGTCAACGACAACCGGGCCATCACCGAGATGATGGTCGCCAAGGGGCGCTCGCACGGCATCGTCGACGTGCACCCCATCGGGGCGATCACCCGGGGGCTCGCGGGCAAGGAGCTCGCGGAGATGGCCGACCTGCGAGACGCCGGGTGCGTGGCCGTGAGCGACGACGGCCGCTGCGTCACCGACGCGGGCGTGATGCGCCGCGCCATGGAGTACGCCCGCACCTTCGACCTCGTGGTGGTGCAGCACGCCGAGGACCACTCGCTCACCGTCGGCGCGCAGATGCACGAGGGGAGGGTGTCCACCCGCCTCGGCCTCAAGGGCTGGCCGCGCGTCGCGGAGGACCACATCGTGGCCCGCGACGTCCTGCTCGCGCAGACCACCGGGGCCAGCTACCACGTCGCCCACGCCAGCACCGCCGGGAGCGCGGCGATCATCCGCGAGGCCAGGTCCCGCGGGCTCAAGGTGACCGCCGAGGTCACGCCGCACCACCTGACCCTCACCGACGAGGCCGTGCTCGGGTACCGCACCGCGTGCAAGGTCAACCCCCCGCTGAGGGAGCAGTCCGACGTCGACGCCATGATCGACGCGCTCGCCGAGGGCACCATCGACTGCGTCGCCACCGACCACGCGCCCCACGCGGAGCGCGAGAAGGACTGCGAGTTCGCCGAGGCGCCTCCCGGGATGCTGGGCCTCGAGACCTGCCTGCCGCTGCTGCTCGACCTGGCCCGCAAGGGGCGCATCACCGTGGGCAGGGTGATCGAGTCGCTCACCACCTCGCCGGCGAGGGTGTTCGGGCTGCGCGTCCCGTCGCTGCGGGAGGGCTCTCGCGCAGACGTGGTGGTCATCGACCCCGAGCGCGCCTGGACGGTCGACCCCAAGCGCCTTCACTCCAAGTCGAAGAACACCCCCTTCGAGGGATGGTCCGTGAAGGGGCGGGTGGAGCGAACCTTCGTCGCGGGGCGCGAGGTCTACCTCCATCCCGGCGAAGAGGTATAGAAGGCCCCGACGATGCACACGGTGGTTCCCCGGTCGGGGGTTCGGTACGAGCTGACGCTGGTCGAGGGCGGTGAGTCCGAGGCGCGCTACGACGCCGTGGTGTTCACCCACGAGCTCACCGGCCGAGCCCGGGTGTGCATCCGCCGCGACGGAGCCTCCCTGGAAGGCCCCTCGGAGGACATCGGCGAGGCCCACCTCGCGCAGCTCCTCGCGCTGGCCAAGGCGCTCGGCAAGCGGGAAGGCGCCCCCTGGCCGCGGCGCATCAACCGATGGCGCTCGCCCGGCGTCCGCTAGTCGCGCTCTGCCTCGCGGCGCTCTCGCTCCCGGCGATGGCGGGCGCGCAGACCGACGCCGACCCGGAGATCTCGCTGGTCACCATGGGGCCTGGCGACGACCTGTTCGCCCGCTACGGCCACGGGGCCCTCTGCGTGCGCGACACGCTCACCCCGCAGGGCCGCTGCTACAACTACGGCACCGCGGAGTTCGACTCCTTCCAGGCGCTGCTCTGGGACGTGCTCCGGGGCCGCGCCCGCTTCTGGGTGTCCGTCTCCGACGAGCCCCAGATGATCGCGCAGTACGCCCGCGTCGAAGACCGCACCGTCTGGCGCCAGGTGCTCCCCTACCCCGCCGCGGCGCGCCGCCGCCTCGCCGCGCGCCTCGCCCTCGACGCCCTCCCCGAGAACCGCTTCTACGTCTATCACCACTACCGGGACAACTGCACCACCAGGCTCCGCGACCACCTCGACGCCGTGAGCGACGGCGCCCTCTCCTCGGCGCGGTCCCGGGCCACCCAGCGCACCTGGCGCGAGCGCACCCTCGAGGGGCTCTCCAGCGAGCTGCCCCTGCTCGGGCTCGCCGAGCTCCTCCTCGGGCACACCCTCGACGCGACCATGAACCGCTGGGAGGAGATGTTCCTGCCGGCGGTGCTGCGCGAGGAGGTGCAGCGCGCCACCGGGGTCGCGCCGGTCGTGCTGTCCACACGGGCGCACCCGCTGCCCCAGGGGGAGCCCGGGCGCGGCCTCGGTTTACTGGGGGGCGTAAGCGCCGCGCTGGCCCTGCTGGGCCTCGGCGCCGGGCAGCGCAGGTCGCGGGCGCTCTCGCTCGCCTCCCGCGCCCTGCTGGTCACCGCGCTCTCGCTCGCCGGGCTGCTGGTCTGGGCGATGGCCGCGGCGTCCACGCTGCCTGAGCTGCGCGCCAACGCGATGGTGCTGGTGCTCGCGCCGACCGACCTCGCCCTCGCCTGGCCGTCGACCTGGGCCCGCTACGGCCGCGCGCGGATGGTGGGCCTGGTGCTGGTGATCGCCGCGTGGTGCGTCGGGTGGATCTCGCAGACCGCCGTCGGGCTGATGGCCATCGGCGCGCTGCTGGCCATCGGCGCCTTCTCGCAGCCCGAGGAATCGCTCCCCCGTAGCTGGTGAGGGCGATCGACGGGTTGAGCCGCGGGGCTCCGCCCTCTATCGTGGCCGCCGCCATGGCCGACCAGGAACCCGAGTCTGTTCGCGATCAGTACGCGGTGCGTCGGCTCGGCGAGTGCCGCATCCCGTCTCCGCTCAACCTCTCTGTCGTCACCGGGGATTTCCTTCCCGACTACACCGAGGACGACAGGCGCGTGCTCGTCGACGTGGAGATCTCCCACGGCGAGACGCCCTCCCCGGCGGGCTTCGAGCGCGCCGGGCCCCGGCAGCACATCTTCTTCGACCCGATGACCACCCGCGTCGGCATCGTGACCTGCGGCGGGCTCTGCCCCGGGCTCAACAACGTGCTCCGCTCGATGGTGCTCGAGCTCAACCACAAGTACCGGGTGCGCGACATCCTCGGGTTCCGCTACGGCTTCGAGGGGCTCAACCCCGCCTTCGGCTCGCCGCCCATCAGCCTCGACCCGGCGGCGGTCGCCGACGTGCATCGCCACGGAGGCTCGATGCTCGGCCTCTCCCGCGGCCACCAGGACGTCGGCATGATGGTCGACACGCTCCAGCGCCACGGCCTCGACATCCTCTTCTGCATCGGCGGTGACGGCACCCTCCGCGGCGCCCACGCCATCTCCCTGGAGTGCGAGCAGCGGGGCCTGCCCATCAGCATCGTCGGGGTCCCCAAGACCGTCGACAACGACGTGCCGTGGGTCGACAAGACCTTCGGCTTCGACACGGCGGTAGACGTCGCGAGGCAGGCCATCACCGGGGCGCACGCCGAGGCCCGGGGCACCCGCAACGGCGTCGGCATCGTCAAGCTCATGGGGCGCGACGCGGGCTTCATCGCCGCCGCCGCCACCCTCGCCAGCGAGGACGTGAACTTCTGCCTGGTCCCCGAGGTGCCCTTCGAGATGGACGGGCGGCACGGGCTGCTCGCCTGCCTCGAGCGCCGCCTCGCCTCCCGCGGCCACGCTGTGATCGTCGTCGCCGAAGGGTGCGCCGCGCACTTCACCGAGTCGGAGCTGAGCCGAGACGCCTCGGGCAACGCCCGCTACGCCCAGGGCGCGACGGACGTGGGGCCCATCCTACGGGACGCCATCGCCGAGCACCTCCGGGCGCGCAAGGTCGCCGCCTCGGTGAAGTACATCGACCCCAGCTACATGATCCGCTCCGGGGCGGCCAACGCCTCGGACGCCATCTTCTGCAACGAGCTCGCGCGCTACGCTGTACACGCCGGGATGGCGGGCCGCACCGACACGGTCGTCGGCCGCCTGCACCGCCGCTTCACCCACGTCCCGCTGTCGCTGATCACCGGCGACAAGAAGCGCATCAACCCAGACAGCGCCCACTGGCTCTCGGTCACCGAGGCCACCGGCCAGCCGCGGCTCACCAACGACGCGCCTGCCTGACCGGTCGCGCATGGGGATAAGGTTGCGCGACGCCGAGCGACTGCCACAACCTCCTCCACCTCAAGACCATGAAACGACGCACCCTCGCGGGCCTCGGTGGCCTGCTCGCCACCCTCGCCGGCTGCTCCTCCCCGCCGCCGCCTCCGGTTCTCCCGCCGCCGTCCCCCAGGGCCGTGCAGGCGGTCGAGGCTCCGCAGCCACCTGCGCCAGTTGCCGTCCACGCGTCCCCGCAGGCGCCCGACCCTGAGCCCCCTCAGGCGCCCGTGGCCGCCCCCGCGGCGGCGGGGGCGCGGATGTTCCGAGGGCGCAGCGAGGACGAGTGGCTGCGGCTGATGTCCGAGCGCCCGGTGGTGCGTACGCTAGAGCGCTTCCACAGCACGCTCTTCGTCTTCCACATGGACCTCGGCGACGGGGTTCACATCAGCTTCCAGCCCGAGCGCCCGGGGCAGGAGACCTTCTGGCGTCGCGAGGTGACCTCGTATCACCTGGCGCGGCTGCTGGGCATCCAGAACAGGGTGCCGCCGACGGTGGGCAAGCGGGTCCCCTTGAGCGCCTTCGGCCGCTTCGCCAACGGGGTCGGGCTGGTGGTCGACCGGCACGGGATGGTGCTTGGATCGGCCAGCGTGTGGATGCCCGTGCTCAACCGGGTGAACATGCACCTGCTGCCCGCGAGGCGGGAGTGGTCGGGGTGGATGAACCCCGCGCACGAGGTCCCGGAGGCCTCGATGGAGCGGGCGCGGCAGGTCTCCGAGGTGCTGGTCTTTGACTACCTCGCGGCCAACTACGACCGCTGGAACTGCTGCAACATCACCGCCGACGAGAGCGGCGACCTGGTGTTCCGCGACAACGACGCCGGGTGGTTTCCCGACGTGATCAACCGGCTCGGCGACCCCAACGTGGTGCGCCGGGTGCCGCGCTACCTCTACGAGTCGGTGCAGCGCGTGACCCCAGAGCTGCTCCGGGAGTCGGTGTCGCACGACCCGATGGCGGGCAGCGTGCACCTGGTCTCGTCGCGGGCCTACACGGGCTACGAGCTCCGCCGGCAGGCGCTGCTGGCCAACCTGCGCCGCATGGTCGAGCGGCACGGCGAGGCGGCGGTGTTCCCGTGGCCCTGAGGCGCTACGGCGTGACCGCGGTGACGATGGTCATCGGGCTGTACTGCCGCCGCTCGCGGTAGGCGCGGATCTCCTCCGGGCTGGCCGCGCGGTTGATCACGAAGAAGTCGTCGACCTTGCCTTCGAGGCCGAGCTGCGGCTCGCCGTCGTTCATGTCCGCGCCGAGCACCACCGGGGCGGGGTAGTACTGGATGGGCGCCTCCGGGGGCCATCGGCACATCCTCGGACCCATCGGGCAATAGACGTTCTCCGGGAAGAGGTCGAGGTCGGCGGGGAAGGCGTACGAGCGGTCGTCGTAGAAGCTGCGGCGCGTGGCGTGCGGCACGGTGGTGGTGTCCACGGTGATGGCCATGAAGTGCCACTTGCCGGCGAACTGCGCGCTGGTGAGCGGCTCGCGCGTGGTGATGTGGGCGTAGGAGTCGACGTGGGTGCACGGCGCGACGCACGAATTGCCCTGGAAATAGGTGTCGTCGACGTTGTCAGAGCGGAAGAAGATCGCCCACGGGTTGAAGATCGAGTTGTCGACCACCATCGCGCCGGGCATGGTCGCCATGCGGGTCGCGAGGTCGGGCATGCCCTGGCAGACCACCGTCTGGAAGTTGTCTCCGAAGGCGTTGGCGGGCGACGCGGCGAAGACCCAGAGGCCGAGGGTGAGCTGGCGCGTGGCGGTGTTGAAGGGCCGCCCGTCGGGGCTCTGCCAGTTGACGAGTCGGTTGGGGGTCGAGACCCCGGCGGCGGGGAGCACCGCGTGGCGGGGGAAGTGGAGCGAGTGCTGCCCGCGGGTGAAGCGCCCGGTGGGGTTGCTGGGGCTGAGCAGCGAGGTGGGCGCCTCGGTGCTCCAGAGCGGGGGCTTCTGGGCCACCTCGGTCTGCGGCAGGTCGTACTGGGTCTCGTGGATGAACGCGTCGAAGGGAGGCGCGAGCAGGCCCCCCGAGGGGCAGGTGCGCGAGCCCGTGCCCTCGTCGAAGGTGTACGCCGCGAGGAGGTTGGCGGCCTGGAGCGGAACCCGGTCGAAGGTGTCGTCGTAGCTCTGCGCGGCGGGCACCGCGGCGGTGCCTCCGTAGTGCATGGCGAGCACGGTGGTGCCTGCGCCGATGGTCGGGACGCGCACCCAGACGACGCCCATGGCGCAGTCGGCCACCCAGTGGGGCGCCCACTCACTGGACATCGTACGAAACACCAGCCGGTCGCAGGCGGGGCCGATGGCAGTGCGCACCGCGGGGGGCAGCTCGACCCTCACCTGGTAGTTGGTGAGCGGGCCGGTGGCGCCGGTGACGTCGACGCGGCCGTGGGTGGGCAGACCGCAGTCCGAGCGGCCGGGGCAGGGCTCGATGCGCGCGGGCGGGGTGTACGGGGGGCAGGACGGGCGCATCGGGACATCCGGCAGGTCGACCAGGGGGACGTCCTTCAGGGGGTCGGGCCGATCGGGCACGTCCCCGTCCGGGAGGTCATTCGTGACCGTGGGCACGTCATCGAGGGAGACGGGTTGAGCAAGGCTGCCGCGGGTCGCGCAGGCGGCCGGGAGCAGTCCGAGGGCGACAAGCGGGAGCCAGCAGGGGCGAGGCGCTACCGAACGCATGGGCCCCAACCCTATCGGCCAGGGGCCGTCCCGTCGAGGGACCAACTGCTCGCCGACAAACGCGGTTTGTGTAGGCGATGATAGGTTCCGCGCCGGTGTCCACGCGCGCCCTTACGCTCTCGCTCTCCCTGGCTCTCTGCGCTCCGCCCGCGTTCGCCCTCGATCCGCCGCCCGCCCGGCTCGTGACGGCCCTCCCCGGCGGCGGGGTCACCGACGTCACCGTGCTCGCGCTCTCGCTGACCTTCACGGTCGTCGGCAACTTCGCGATCTTCCCCTCGTCGAGCTCGCAGGTCGCTCCGCTCGACGGCCTCGGCCACCGAGACCGCGACCCCTACGTGAGCCTCGCCACCGACCTCATCCTGGGCATCGGAGCCCTCGGCTCCATCGGCGCTTCGCTCGCTGGAGAGCTCGCCCGGGGCTCCCGGGGGTGGACCTCCCTGCGGGCTCCGCTGATCCTCACCGAGTCCGCGGGGCTGAGCCTCGGCATCGTCTCGATGATCAAGAACCTCGGCGGCGTCTGCCGCCCCCGCGCCTGGAACGACGCCACCGCCACCTGCGACAGCTCCGCCGACGACGACCGCCGCTCCTTCCCGTCGGGCCACACCGCCCCGCTCGCGGCCCTCTCCGGCGCCTCGCTGGGCATGTGGCTGCTCCCCTCGGGCCGCCGCGACCCGTGGGCCGCCGGGCTCTTCGCAGCCACCACGGCGCTCGCGGCGAGCAACCTCACCCTGCGCGTGGCGGCGGGCGCCCACTCCTGGGTCGACACCTCCGCGGGCTTCGCGCTGGGCTTCTCCCTGGGCCTCGCCACCGCGGCGCTCCATGTGCGGAGGGCCCCCGTCACCGTGGCGGTATCGGGCTCCGGCGTGGCGCTGTCGGGGGTCTGGTAGCCCTCCTACTCCCCGCTCACCAGCTCCGCCTCGAACACATCGAACATAGCGTCGTCGCCGGTGCTCTGCGGCGCCCTCCGCAGCGCCCTCGCCACCAGCCAGTGGCGCCCCGCGGACACCTCCAGCGGTGCGGACCACTCGCCCTGCGCGGGCCCCGGCCGAGGCGCATAGCCCTCCCACACGGTCAGCGCCCTGCCGTCCACCGAGAGCTGGAACCTCCCCTGGTCGACCCCCACCACGCCGCTCATCCGGAAGCGGTACCGCCCCGCATGGGCCATATCGAACGGGACCCCCAGCCGACCGCCGGGCTCCACCGCGAAGACCCTCAGCGCCCGCTGCCCGCTCGTCGGAATGAGGCAGCACTCCAGGGTATGGATGATCCCCGCGCTCAGCCCGATGGGGCGCTGAAGCGAGGGCCACGCGCGCTCCATCTCCACCCGCAGCCCCGGCCCCGGGGCGCTCGACCCGACCCGCAGCACGGTCTTCTCGTCGACCACCATGAACACCGGCAGCTCGGGGTGATACCGCCGCAGGTCGGCCTCTCCCGCGTTGTCGGAATAGACCAGCACCCGCTCGTCGCCGTCGCTCCACGGGTCGAGCGCCTCGAGGTACGAGTGCACATCGGGGATCAACACGATCCCCCGGGTGATGTGCTCCCTCGCCATCAATGGACGGATGGCGATGCGAGGGTCCTGCACCCGCTTGATCTTGCGCTTGCCCTCTCGCCACATCCCCGGGAGAAACACCGCGGCCAGCGCGAAGTACCCGAGCGCGAGCGCTCCCTGCCACTGCTCCCTCGACCAGCGCCCCGCGGCCCTCCGGCTCGCCTCGGACATGGCCCTGGTCAGCAGCACCGCCACGAAGGGCATCGCCGGGAAGACGTGCCTCGCGCCATGAACGATCCCGCTGCCGTAATAGAACAACCCATAGGCGGTGGTGAGCGCGAAGGCGAAGAGGGCCGCCACGAGCGCCTCGGTGGACGCGAAGGCCACCACTCCCACGAAGGCCAGGATGGCCACCCAGGCGCCGAAGAAGTTCTCCTGGCCGAAGTGCCCCGTGCGCTCGGAGACGATGCGAAACGCGTCATCGGGCGTGTACCCGTCCGGGCCGAACGACCGGCGCTCCCCGGGGTGCTCCAGCGAGCAGCCGATGGCCTTGCCGAAGCCCAGCTTGAGGCAGCCCCGCGGGTGGTCCGAGCGGTTGGCGTACTCGAGCACGCTGGCCGTGCGGAAGTCGCCCGTCGCCTCGCGCTGCTGTACCGCCACCATGGTCACGAAGGGCAGGCCCGCGAGCACGCCCACCGCGATGAGCTTCCAGGAGAAGCGCCTCGCGACGGCCTCTCCCCCGAGGGTCGCGGTCACCACCGTGGCCAGCACGAAGCCGTCGAGCATGCGCGCCGAGAAGACCCATCCCACGCAGGCGCCCAGCAGCGCCGCGCGCTTCCAGCCGGGCCTGGAGCGCAGCCCGAGGGCGAGCACCACCGCGAAGGCGCTGAGCGTCCCGACGAAGGCGTGCGAGAGCAGGTCGGAGGTCTCGACCGCGCGGGCGTAGGTGGGCATCACCAGGAGCAGAGAGAGCCGCGAGGCGAACTCGTCGCGGGTCACCGCGCGGCCGAGGAGATACTGCGCGATGGCGAGCGCCGCCCCGACGACCATTCCCGACAACCAGGGCACCCCCAGGCGAACGAAGGGCGCGAGGAAGAGCGGATAGCCCGGCACGAAGACGCTGTGAAAGCGCCCGTCGCGCCCCTCCACAAGGAACTTCACCGAAGACGCGATCCTCGGGGCGGAGACCGGAATCGCCAGGTCGAGGTGGCCGAGCGCCCTCCCTTGAAGGATGTAGATGCACGCGTCGCCGGAGATCACCTGGCCGTGCATCACGCCCCGCCAGAGCCACGCCGTGATGGCCCCGCTGACCACCGCCGCCGCCGCCACGAAGACCCACCCGGGGAGCGCAAGTACGGCCTTGCGAAACAGCTCCCCCGCCCTGGGGACGAGCAGTCCGAGCGCCGCCGCCGCCGCCATCGCCGCGAGGGCCTTCGGCAGCAGCGGCTCGTGCACGTCCGTCTTCAGCGCGTCCCAGGAGAACGCCGCCCACGCCGCAAGCATCACCGCGCCCGCGGCCCGCTCGATCCACAGCCGGCTCATGGGGTGTCTCGCAGCCATGGGCGTGCGTATACCAAGGGCCGCGGGGTCTCGTCGCGGTTGTCTTGCGACCCCTGACGGCCCATAAGTGCATCACACCATCGATGAAGTTTCCCTCCCGGTATGTGCGGCTCGATCAGGCCCGCGAGCGCTATGGCACCAGGGTCGATCGGCTGGGCTCCTTCCTGATGAGGGGCGACCCGCTGGCCGACGCGGCGGTCAACGCCCTCGCCGTACACCCTGCGCCCGTCCGTCAGTCGATGGTCGACCGCGCGCTCAACGAGGGCATCGACGCCGTCCCCGAAGCCCCCGACGCGCTGAGGGCGCTCTTCGCTCAGCTCGACCGGGTGCCCTTCTGGGTCGACCCCGAGCGGCTCGACCGGGGCGGCGCGGCCTTCCTGCGCTCGGGGTTGCTGGGCGGCATGGTGCTCGGGGCCTACTCGCTGGTGGCGGGCTACTGCTCCCCCGGGGGCAACAAGCCGCTGGCCTTCTCGGGGCGGCTCTCGCAAGACGCGCCTCGGCGGCTCGCGGAGACCGGCCGCTTCGTGCAGGCGGTGTCGAGCCCCGGGGGAATGCACCGCCACGGCGACGGCTTCAAGGCGATGGTGAAGGTGCGCCTGGTACACGCCAGCGTGCGTCAGATGCTGCTGCGCTCCCCCCGGTGGAACACCGCCGCATGGGGCCTTCCGATCAATCAATACGACATGAGCGGCACGACGCTGCTCTTTTCCTACATCGTATTGGACGGACTCGACAAGATGGGATTCCAGATGACCGCTGAGGAACGCATGGACTTCATGCACCTCTGGCGATACGGCGGATATCTCATCGGGGTCGACGACGAGCTCCGGTGCACCACCGAGGCCGAGGCGAAGACCCTCTGGGAGCTGCTGTCGAACACCCAGGCTCCGCCGGACGACGACTCCCGGGCGCTGGCGCACGCGCTGCTCGACAGCGGGGTGACCGCCGCCCGAACGCCCGTCGAGCGGGTGCGCGCCGAGCGGGCGAGGGTGGCGGGATATGCGCTTTCGAGGCACCTGCTGGGTGAGCAGTTCGCCGACTGGCTGGGATATCCGAAGACGCCGTGGCGCCACGCGGTGCGGCTGTTTCAATCGATGAACGAGCGGGCGGGCGACGCGCTGGCGCGCACCACGGGACTGCCCTTCGCGAAGGTCGACCGCGGCACCCGGTACTGGCGCTTCGTGGTCGACAACGGGCTGCGCGGGGTGCCGGCGACCTTCGAGATGCCCGAGGCGGTGTAGCGACGCTCAGGTGCAGTCGTCCGAGCAGAAGGTGGCGCCGGACTCGATCCATCGCACCAGCGCCCGTAGCGAGGCGTCGTCGAGCGGAGGATCGCCGCGGTGCGCGGCCCCGCCATGGATGGACCCTGGTGCGTCGAGCTCCTCGCCGAGGATGCGCTCGATGAGGTAGCTGCCTCGCGCGGAGGTGCCGGTCACATCGATGTAGCGATGGCCGTGGAGGGAAGAAGTCCCGAGGGAGACCAGGGACTCGTAGGCCTGGTCATAGCGGGCGGTGCGAGCCGGCTCCAGCACGAGCCCGGCCGCGCGGGAGCGGGCGTCGTGGCAGCCGCCCGAAGCGCAGGAGCGGGCGAGCGCGGGGGCGACGAGCGTACGCCAGGACGCATCGATGGAGCCCTCCACCCGGTAGGGAGCGCGCGGTCGGTCGGGGTCGTCGAGCTCGAAGCGAGCGAGCGAGCGGGACGCCCGGGCGGTCACGTCCACGGCCCTCAGCGCGTCGGGACCTCTGCCGCTTCGGGCGCCGTGGCAGGGCGCGCAGCGTTGATCGAAGACCGCCGTCGAGACCCCCTGGCGAAGCTCCTGGCCGCCGTGGATGTCCATCCAGCGGTTGTGCTGTGTGCCCACGGCCATCCCCCGGGCGTCGAGGTATTGCAGCCGAAACGCCGTGCGGGCCGGGAGCGACGCGTAGAGGGTGCCATCGGACTCCAGCGGGATCTCCGCGAGGACCCGGGCTGGCAGGTGAGGTCCAGCGCCGCTCTGCCGCAGCTCATCGGGCAGGCCCGAGAGCGGTGGTAGCTGCGGGTCGAGAGAGCGGGGCAGCCAGCCCAGCACGCGCACCGCGCGGATGTCGTCTCGGGGTCTTCGCACACCCGAAGGACCGACCTGCCGGAGGATGGCCTCGATCATCGGCGCGCCGTTGTAGAGAAGGCTCCCTCGATCGCCCTGCGGTGCGGGCGAGGGGCTCGCTCCGGGCACGTTGCGAAACACCGGGACGCCCTGCGTCTCCGAGACGCCGGGGAGGTCGACGAGGCGATCGCGGCGGGCGACGCGCAGGGCCCCGGTGGAGCGCTCCCGCTCCATGGTGACGGCGTAGAGCCCGAAGTCCGGGGGCGAGGACCCATCGCGCAGGCGCACCACGCCGTCTGCCCAGGAGGCCACGATACGGCCGTCGGGGAGGGGATGGGGATCTCGCCATGCGCCATCGCTCTGCACGCGTCGCACGGGGTTGGAAGCGCGCTCCGGGGCGTAGGGGTCGAGCAGCGCCTCGGAGGGTGATCCATAGGGTCCGAGGTAGCTTATCGGGTGGCGGTATCCGGTGAGCGAGGTGTTCGTTGGGGAGCCCATCGGGAGCTCGATGCCGAGGTTGCGGTCGACACGGAAGAGCGCCCCGGCGGACCACACGGCGTCGCGGTCGAGCAGCAGCCCGACGTAGTCGCCATCGGGGGTCTCCCTCAGGTGCCAGGCGATGTCATCGCCGAGGGTGATCCCGACGTGCTGGTGGTACTCGCTGCGGAGGTCGCTGGGAAAGCGATAGACCACTCCCTTGTAGCCATTGCCGAGTCGGCGAATGGCGGTGAAGGCCACCGATCCGCTGGTCTCGTTGCCGACCCGGAAGAAGGTGGTCGCGAGCTCCGGGCTCGGGGTGAACGAGCGGCGCGTGAGGCTCCCATCGGCCTCGCGAACATGGAGGTCGGTGTCATATCCGTCGCCGTGCTCGGCGAGCATCCCCGCGCGATCCGACACGAACCACAGCCTGCCGTCGGGCCCATAGGCGGGCCATCGGTCGGACGACCAGCGCCCGTCGGGAAGCCGCACTCCCCGGGTGACCGGGTGGGAGGCTCCCGTGCGGAGGTCCAGCTCCCAGAGCACCCTCGGCGCATCGAGGGCCTCGCGCATCGAGAAGGCGAGCGTGGTCGCGGCGTCGTTGAGGGCCGGGTCTCGCAGGTCGGCCGGTGCCGCGTGGGCGCTCCCGGTGAGGTTGCGCACGCTCCCACCGGGCGTCGCCGGAGCGAGCAGGAACACGTCGCTCCCAGGGACGAAGTCATGGTGCTCGGTCACCCTCGCGGGGCCGATGGGTCCTCCCACGAAGGCCACCCCGACGAGGCCCCCGTCGCCCTCTCCCGTGCGCAGCCGGCGTTCGAGTCGGGCCCACCCGATCACCGCGCGCGGCAGCGGGTCGTCGAGCGTCACCGGGAAGGCGTGGATGCCATTGCCACCGCGGTGGGGCAGGGCGATGGAGAGATCCCTCAGCGGCTTTCTCGCCAGCCGGGAAAGCTCCGGCTGGCCGCCGAGCGAGAGGTGCGCGAGGGCCTCCCGGTAGTTGCTGCGGGTGGCGGCGGCGCCGAAGACCCCGAGGGCGCCGCTGTCGAAGCGCGGCGAGGTGCCCGAGCGGTCTCCGTGGCAGGGGCCGAACATGCACTGGCTGAGCGCGAGCCTGGGCTGCACCTCGCGCTCGAAGTAGCGCTCCCCCTCGGTGAGCGTCGCGGGGTCGCCGTCTTCGCCTCCGCCTCGCTCGCTCGCGATCCACGCCCTCACGGTCTTGTACGCCGGGTCGCTTCGGTCATGGAAGGCCGCGCCTCCCGCGTGCTCGGTGCCACCCACCGAGGAGGGCAGGGCCTTGCGAAGGAGCGACGACAGGTCGGGCAGCTCGGTGGTGTCGATGAAGCGCCGCGCCGAGGCGTAGGCCTCGTCCATGGCGTCGTCGGCGATCGCCCCGTCGGCGTCGACCCGGAAGCGGAGCTGCCTCGAAGAGCCTCCGCTCTGGTCGGTCGCGTGGCAGGCGCTGGTGCCGCAGCGCCGCACCAGCAGCGGGGCGACCTCGTCGGCGAAGCGCGCCCTCCCGGAGGCGTCCTCGCAGGCCCCGAAGGGGAGGAGCGCCGCGGCGGCGATCGCGGCTACGGCTCTCTTCACCTGCGCTGCGATACCGCTCCCCGGGCGCATCCGAGCTGTCGGATATCAAATGGCAGCGACGCGCCGCGGGGGAGGACACAGCCTCGATGTCGACCTCCCACGACTCCATGAGGGAAGCGTTTCGAGGAGCGTCGTGCCTCGCTGCGATCGCGCTTACCCTCGGCTGCGGCGCCCCGGAGGACACCGGCGCCTGCCCGACGGTGACCGCCGTCAGCGCCGTCAGCGCGGAGGCGCGCGCGGTGCTCGGGCTCGCGTCGCGCTACCCCGCGGACACGATGATGGGCTCGCGCACCGAGGAGATCCATCGCTCCCAGCGGGCGCGCCGCGCGGCGGCCTGGGAGGTGGTGGCCCGGGTGCTGGCGCCGGTGCGCGTAGAGGCCTCCACCCCGGTGGCCGATGCGACGGTGCCGAGGTTTCGCACCTGGTACGACCGCGACGACGTGGTGAGGGTGTTCCAGCGGGCCTTCGAGCGGCTCGGCCCCGAGGGGCGCCGCGCGCACGGGCCCTTCCCCGAAGACGCCCTCGACGAGGCCTTCGGGTGGAACACCCGCTTCGTTCACACCCTCGACTTCTGGCCCTCTTCTCGCTGGAGCGGCTACGTCGGCTCCCTCCTCGACCGGCCGACCCTCGCGGGCGCCCCCGGAATCCGCAGGATCGCGATGAGCCCCGACGCGGTGCGACACGTCGTCTCCAGCTACGCCGAGGTGCTTCGCTGCGTGGAGGACGGTCCCCCCGCGGCCTTCGTCGACGGCCCCGCGGAGTCGTCTCAACGGCTGGCGCGCGAGCCCTTCGTGCTCCCTCGCTGCGCGACGCGGTCCTTCGGTCCGTACTTCGTGGCGGGCGGCGCCTCGATGGTGGCTCGCGTCGAGGGCGACGCCGCCTCGGGCGTGACGCTGCGGGTGCTCGACGGCGCAGGGGTCGTACGCTGCGCTTCGCCGGGTGACCGCGGCTGCACGCTCTCCGGGCCCGGAGCCTTCCGGGTGACGGTGGCCGCGACCGGGAGCGCCGCCCGCGCGGTGCTGGAGGTGCGTCACACGGAGCCGAGCGCGAGCGTCGCGGGCTGCCTTCGAGGGGTCTTTCCTGTGAGCGCGGCGGCCGTGTCGATGGAGTGGCGGCGCAGCGACCTCGGGCAGCCCTTGCCCGACTACGACACCTCGGCGGCGGCGATGTCGCGACGGCTCGCGATGGCGTCGCCCACCTGGGGAGCGGGCGACGCGGTGGCGGCGCCGACGGACGACTCGATCTACACGGCCTTCGCGGCGGGGTCGGTGTTCCAGCTTGCGGGGATGCACATCCGGACGCGCGAACTCGACCGCTGGGTGCACATCACGCTCTGGTGGTCCTCGGAGCCCGACACGGATTTCGGCGCCGATCGCCCGGCCTCGGTGCGCGCCCTCGGCGCTCCATGGGACTTCTACAAGATGTGCGTGGTGACGGACTTCGACGAGGGCGACCCCGACCCCGACGGCGGCTTCGCGAGCGACGCCCCGACGCTGGCGGCCTCGCTGCGCGCGGTGCACGAGGGCCACGGCGGGCCGAGCTGGTGCTCCAACCCGTACATCGACAACGCGCCGGGGCTGGTGCGCTCCAACTGCATCGGCTGCCACCAGCACGCGATGACGGGGGTTCGCGCCGAGGCCTCGGTGCAGGACAACGTGCGCTACCCCGCCGCCGGGCGCCGCCAGGTGCGAAACAACTTCCCTGCCGATCAGCTATGGGGACTCGAGGCCAACGACTCCCTCGCATCGATCTTCGCGGAGACGGCCACCTGGTGGGGAGTCGCCTCTCGGCGCTGACAGGTTCAGCGCCGGCGGGCCGCGTCAGGGCGACGGTGCCTTGCCCTGCGCCTGGGGGGCCTGCGTCTCGGCCTTCATCTGCTCACCGCAGCAGATCTCCGAGTGCTTCATGCCCTCGGGGCAAGGGCACGCCCGCTCATAGACGAGAGCCGAGCCGCACTTCTCACACACATACCGAGCGCCGACGTTTCGAGACATGATCGCCCTGACCTTTCTCCACGCGTCCCTTCGCGTGAACCCTCAGGAAGACTTCTGCCCTGGTGTGCCGTCGAGTACGGCCCACTCGGGGATTCCTGGCAGGCTCCCTCTTGGGACGAGCGGCGCGCATCGTCAATCCTGGGAGGGGCTCTTCCCCCCCGTCACAGGTCGATCTGCACCCCGAGCTCGACCACCTTCTCGGCGGGCACTCCAAAGTACATCGGCGCGCTATGGGCGTTTCGATTCAGGAAGGCGAAGAGCGACTCCGTCCATGGTCCCATCTTCCCCTTGGTGCCTGCGATGAAGGTCTCCCGCCCGAGGTAGTAGGTCACGTCGCTCAGCTTGATCGGGAGCAAGCCCTCCTCGATGGCCTGCGCCAGCATCGCCGGAACCTGCGGGGTCTCCATGAAGCCGCAGCGGGCGATCACCCGATAGACGCCCGGCGCGATGAGCTCCACCTTCACCCGCCCCGCCTTCGGCACCATCGGGATGTGCTCCGTGGTGATGGTCAGCAGCACCACGCGCTCTTGGAGCACCCGCAGCCGCTCGACGTGGTGGAAGAGCACAGGCGGCGTCCCGGTCGCGCTCGACGCCAGGAAGACCGAGGTCCCCGGGGTGCGCGCCGACACCCGCGAGGCGAGGCTCTCGAGGAAGCCGCCCAGCGGCGGCGAGCGCTCGGCGAAGTAGTCCCCCAGGTGGGTTCGGCCCATCTTCCAGACGATCATCACCACGAAGAAGAAGGCGCCCACCAGCACGGGCAGGTATCCCCCATCCAAGAACTTCAGCAGGTTGGCGAGCAGGTAGGGAATGTCGAAGGCCAGGAAGAGCAGCAGCAGCGCCCAGGACTTCCCCCGGGACCATCCCCAGGTCTCACGAATGACCGCGAAGTACGTGATGCTGGTGATGGCCATGGTGCCGCAGACGGCGAGGCCGTAGGCGGCGGCGAGGGCGCTCGACTGCTTGAAGGCCAGCACCAGCGCGATGCACGCGATGGCCAGTCCCCAGTTGACGGAAGGGATGTAGATCTGCCCCTCGGCGCTGCCAGAGGTGTGTCGGATGAGGACGCGAGGGAGGTACCCGAGGCGCACCGCCTGCTGGGTGAGAGAGAACACCCCGGAGATGAGCGCCTGCGAGGCGATCACCGTGGCGGGCGCGGCGAGCGCCACCAGGGCGATGGTCGCTCCCCCCACCGGGACCATCCCGAAGAAGGGCGTCCGGGCGAGCTCCGGGTGGCCGAGCACCAGGGCCCCCTGGCCCAGGTAGCAGAGCACCAGCGCAGGGAAGACGAATCCAAGCCAGGCGTATCGAATGGACTTCGATCCGAAGTGGCCCATGTCGGCATAGAGGGCCTCGCCGCCGGTCACACAGAGCACCACCGAGCCAAGGAGCTTGAAGCCGTGCCAGCCGTGGTGTGCGAAGAAGCGGGCGCCGTAGAGGGGTGAGAAGGCCGCGAGCACCGTGGGGTTGTGCACGAGGTGCCAGAGCCCGAGCCCGCCGATGACCGAGAACCACAGGATCATCACCGGCCCGAAGAGCCTGCCGATGCCCGCGGTGCCGTGCCGCTGGATGCCGAAGAGCCCGAGCAGGATGAGCACCGTGGTCGGCACCACCCAGTGCTCGAAGTGTGGCGCGACCAGCTTGATGCCCTCGACCGCGGAGAGCACCGAGATGGCCGGGGTGATGATCCCGTCTCCGTAGAGGAGCCCTGCGCCCACGAGCACCGCCAGGGCCACCGGGGTGAAGCGCACCCGGCCGGGGGTGCGGGCCCTCTCGGGGAGCAGCGCCAGCAGCGAGAAGATGCCTCCCTCGCCGCGGTTGTCGGCTCGCATGATGAAGCCGAGGTATTTCACCGTGACCACCATCACGAGCGACCAGATGATGAGCGAGAGCACGCCGAGCACGTTCTCCCGGGTGGGGGCGACGCCGTGGGGGCTCCCGACGCACTCCTGGAAGGCGTAGAGGGGGGAGGTCCCGATGTCGCCGAAGACGATGCCGATGGCGCCGATCACGAGCGCCTTGAGGCTGCCGCCGTGGTGCCCGTCGTCCGATGGATGCTGTGGGTTGGTCATTCGCGGGGCGGCAGTTGAACCCGTTCGCCCGGGTCACCGCAAGGTGTACCGTCGCCCTCCCATGAAACTCGGATACGTGATCGTGTATACGCAGGACGTCGCCGCGGCGCTGAGCTTCTATGAGCTGGCCTTCGGGCTGAAGCGGCGCTTCCTCCATGAGAGCAACCAGTACGGCGAGCTCGACACCGGCGCGACGGTGCTGGCCTTCGCGCACGACGAGATGGCCGCGCTCAACGGGCTCACGGTGCGCCCCAACCGGGCGAGCGAGCCCGCGGCGGGCGTCGAGCTGGCGCTGGTGACCAGCGACGTGGCGGCGGCCTACGCGGTGGCCGTCGCGGCAGGCGCGGTGAGCGTGAGCGCGCCGGAGGAGAAGCCCTGGGGGCAGACGGTGGCCTATGTGCGCGACCGCGACGGCGTGCTGGTGGAGCTGTGCTCCCCGATGGGGTGATTGAGCCCTACAGCCGGATGTCCATGGTGGCTCCGAAGGTGAGCACGTCCCTGGAGACATCGGCGTCGTCGATGGCCGCCAGGATGCGGTGATATCCGAGGTCGGCACCGAACACGAGCGCCGCTCCGGGGTTGAGGTGATAGTGGACTTCCACCCCGCCGCGGGCGCCCACGCCGAAGGCGCCCGACCCGGATGCCCCGTCGGGCGCGAACTGCCATCGATCGAAGGAAGCTCCGAGGACGGGTCGCACCGTGGCTCCTTCGAGGAAGCGGTGCGCCACCTCGGCGCCGACGCGGTAGGCGCTGCCCTCGCGGTTGGAGAGCTGGGCCATGGAGCGGTCGGCGATGTCGGCGCGCAGGCCGAGCTCCGTCGCGCCGAGGCCGAGGCCCAGGTGAAGGCGCCAGGTTCCGGCGGTGCCGCGGTCGCTGGTCATGCCGCCGTAGCCGGCGCCGACGAAGACCGAGGCCCGGGGGTCTCGGCGCTCCTGCGGCTGCGGGTGCGTGGGCGGGTCTTCCGGCGCGGGCTCCTCGACGACCACCGGCCGAGGTGCGATGCGCACGACGGTGGTGGGCTGCGGTTGGGTGACGATGATCCGCGTCGGAGGCGGGGCGGACCAGACCAGCGGCGAGGGCACATAGACGGTGCGGGGCTGCGGGCTCGGGTCGGAGACGTAGACCTCGACCGCGCCTGCCATCGGCGCGAAGCCGAGGGCGGAGAGAGACAGCACACACGAGACGATCGCAGGCTTCATGGGACAAACCTTCCCTTCGGAGTCAGCAATAGACGTTGAGGAGAGACGTTCCGCCCGGTCGGGCGGTCTGTGCGATCAGCGGAGGAAGGCCTCGATCTCCGAGTCGGCGGTGTCCGGAGCGGCGTCGCTCACCTCGATGATCCGGCCGTTGTCGAGGCGGAACCGCAGCGAGTGACCCACGGAGAGCACCTCGCGCAGGGCGGGGCGCAGCCGCAGGAGGGTGAACCAGCTACGGGCCATCGCTCGGACCCGTAGCACCCGGGCGCCGGTGGGGAGGTTGTCCTCGGTCCAGGTTCCGCCGCGGAGCACCAGGGAGTGACCGGCGACGAAGCGGGCGCCGCCGGAGCCGACGTTGACCTGCTCGGCCTCGCGCAAGTCGCGCAGCCGGTTGGCCACGCGGCGCCCCGCCTCGCCGGTCGCATCCACCGAGGGCGGAGGCGCGGCCGGCATCACCGGCGCGGCCGAAGGAGTGGCGACGGTGGTCGACGGCCGGGCCAGGCCCGCGGAGGAGCCCGAGCCGCCGCTCACCCTCCCCCCGGGGCCGGCGCCGTTGAGCGACTGGAAGGCGCGGAAGTCGTCGCGGTCGCTGGAGGGAGCGCGGCTCGGAGCCGGGGCCGCGGCCGCGGGGCGAGCGGGGCGGTTCATGAGGTCCACGACGTTGCCGTGGCGGCGCCCGGTCTGGATGGTCTGGGACATGGGCACGTCCATCACGGGCTGCTCCGGCGCGGGGGCCGACTCCTCGGTGACGAGGTAGCTCGTATAGGGAGTGACGATGCCGAAGCGCCGGGCGAGCTGCACCACGCTCTCGCGAATCTCGGGGTTCTCTCCGCGCAGCCGGATCTCATCCAGCAGATAACCGACCTTCCTGGTGGCCCACACCCGAGGGATGAAGTCGTTGGCGGGCTCGCGCGCGGCCATGCTCACGGGCCACTCGAAGGTGCGCGGCGCCTCCTGCGAGGCGACGGTGGCGGTGAGCGCGACGGTGGCGCTGCCCGCGGTGCGGTAGCGCCCGGTGACCACGAGCTGACCGCCGCGGTAGAGGGTGCCGAGGTCGCGGGGGTAGATGTCGAAGGCGTCGGCGCCGCGCAGGGCGAGGCGCAGGTCGGCGAGCATCGGGAAGGCGATGCGGTTGTAGAAGCCGTCGAGCAGGGTGGCCATCTCGGCGCCGGAGCGGGCGTAGTCCGCCGAGCCGCGGTTCTGCTGGGCCAGCAGGTCGAGGAAGGTGGTGTTGACGTCGTCGCCGAGGCCGAAGGTGAAGATCTGCGCGCGGCCCGCGTTGCGCTCGGCGGCCTGGCGGATGATGGCCGTGGTGTTGGTCTCGCCGACGGTGGGCATGCCGTCGGTGAGGAAGACGATGGTGCGCGGCGCTCCCCGCCGGACGGGAACCTCCAGGGCCTGGGTGAGGGCGGGGGAGATGGCGGTCCCTCCGGAGGCCTCGAAGCCGTCGATGAAGCGGATGGCGCGGGCGCGGTTCTCCGGAGAGGCGTTGATGGACGACTCGGAGAAGCTCTCGACGTCGGTGCTGAAGCGAAGGACGTTGAAGGTGTCGTCGGGGTTGAGCCGGTTGACCCAGGCGCGCAGGGCCTGGCGGGCGTGGGTCATCTTCTCGCCGGCCATGGACCCGGAGGTGTCGCAGACGAAGAGGATGTCCTTGCCGATGACCTCGCGCTCGGTCGACTCGCTGCGGGGCGCGAGCATCATCAGGAAGTACCCGTCCTCCCCGGCGCCGCGGTGGGTGAGCACGCTCATCCCGACGTCGCTGTCGGCGAGCGTGTAATAGAGGTCGAAGTCGCGGTCGAGGACGGCGTTGCCCAGCTCGAAGCCGACGGTGGCCTGGCGGGCGCCGCGGCGGGTGGTGTCGATGCGGTGCGTGGGGGAGTAGACCGCGCGGATTGGGGCGCTGGCCTCGAGGGTGGCGCTGAGGGTGAAGTCCTCCATGGTGCGCGCCTGCGGCCCGGAGGTGCGGAGGGGATATCGGTAATGGATCGTTCCGCCCTGGTAGTCGACGGTCTGGGTGAAGCGCAGCTCCACGGTCTGGTCGCCGCTCGCGGGAATCGGGAACACCCGCGCCCGGAAGAGATTACCGCCCATGTATTCGACCAGCCCCGGGTCGCGCATCCGGGCGACGATGCCCTCGTAGATGCTGCGGGCCTCGTTGGCCTCGAGCACCGAGCCTTCGACCCGGCGGCCGTTGACGGTCATGGCGAAGCCCGAGACGGAGGCGCCGGGGGGCAGCGGGAAGATGTACGTCCCTTCGAGCACCCGATTGGTCTGGTTGCGAAACACCTGCACCACGCGGGTCTCGGCGACGCGCTCGTGGATGGCGACGCTCACCCGGTGGGAGCGGATCGCGAGCGGCTCGAGGGAGCCGTCGGCGGGCAGGAGGAGCCCGGTGGCTCCGGCGTGGCGCACCTGCCCGAAGAGCGAGAGGGCCATCGCGAGGAGGCCCAGGGCGAGCCGTACGAGTCGGAGGCGGGTTGGAGGGGTCATGGGGGGTCTCGTGCTCCTGAGTTCTTCGGACTCGGACGCACAACGATCCTTGGCGGTCTGGACTTACACCGCCCCCGCAACCTTTCGCCGGGGGGGCCCCGACAAGGCCGCGTCCCGCACCGATCTCACCCCCCCTGACGGAGGCCGCGATGAGCCGACAGCCCACCAACCCCCAGCACCTGATGGGCGCCCTGGAGCGCGCCGCTCGCTCGCCCCTCCCCGAGGCGACCTTCTCCTTCAAGGTGCTCTCCGACGATCGCTGGCAGGTGCTTCGCTTCGAGGGGCGCGAGGCGCTCTCCGAGGGCTTCGAGTACGCGATCGAGCTCGCCACCACCGACGCGGCGATGGGGCCCGAGGAGTTCATCGACTGCGCGGCCGAGCTCACCATCGAGCGCGACGGTCACTCGCGCACGGTGTCGGGCGTCGTCCGTGCTGCGAGCGACCTGGGCGTGGCGCACGGCCACCGCCTCGCGAGGGCGGTGCTGGTGCCGGAGCTGTGGTGCCTCTCCGAGCGCTTCGACTCCCGGGTGTTCGTCGACCGCACGGCCGTCGAGCTCGCGAGGGAGGTGCTGCGCCTGGCCGAGCTCTACGTCGACCGGCTGGAGGTGCAGGTCACCCGCTCGCTGCCGAAGCACGAATACCTGGTGCAGTATCGGGAGAGCGACCTCGACTTCGTGAAGCGCTGGCTCGAGCGCGAGGGCATCTCCTTCTTCGTCCGCCACGAGTCTGGTCGGGGCGAGGTGCTGGTGCTGAGCGACCACGCCGAGCCCTGGGAGGAGACCCCGACGCTCGACGGCCATCCCGCCCTGCTGGTCGGTCCGGAGGGGGCGACGCACGCGGCGGAGACCTTCCGCTCGTGGCAGTGGGAGCGCCGGGCGACGATCACCGGCGCCCTGGTGGCCGACCACGACTGGACCCGGCCCGACTACGACCCCAACGCGGGGAGGGCGCGCCCGGGGCGGCGGGTGCGGAGGGAGTGCGCCTCGGGGCTGCGCTTCGGCGGATACGACCAGAGCGGGGCGCACGCGTACTCGCAGGACGACGCGGCGAGCCAGTCGGCGCTTCGGATGGACGGGGCGCGGTCGCGCTCTCGGGTGGCGACGGCGACGGGCAACCTGACGGGCCTCGGGGCGGGGCAGCGGCTGACGGTGGAGGGCCTCGACGGCGACGAGCGGGCGATGCTGGTGATCGCGGTGACGCACTCGGGCCACGCGCCGGAGGTGCTCACCGAGCGGGCGGACGGGCGGGAGGACGGGGAGCGCTATGCGAATACGGCGGTGTGTATTCCTGGGGCGCAGCGGTTTCGCCCCGAGCGGGTGACCCCGTGGCCGAGGGTGTCGGGGGTGGAGCTGGCCCGGGTGGAGGGACCCGACCCGCACGCTCCGGCGACGGAGTGTCACGGTCGGGTGAAGGTGCGCTTCCGCTGGGACGAGCGGGGAGAGAGCCCGTCGAGGGAGAGCTGCTTCGTCCCGGTGGTGCAGGCGTGGGCGGGGGCGCGGTACGGGTTCACCTTCGTCCCGAGGGCGGGGATGGAGGTGGCGGTGGACTTCGTGGGCGGAGACCCCGACCGGCCCATCGTGGTGGGCGCCCTCTACAACGGAGAGAACCGCCACGCCGAGGAGCTGCCCCGGCACCGCTCACGCAGCGGCATCCGCACCGCGAGCCTCGATGACGTGACCCGCTACAACGAGCTGGTCTTCGACGACGAGACGCACCGGGAGGAGGTGTTTCTGCGGGCGCAGCGCAACCTGCGTGAGCAGGTGCTGAGCGACCACATCGCGACGGTGGGCCACGACCGCACGGAGCGCGTCGGGCACGACCACGGGGAGACCATCGGGCGCGACCACCGAATCCACGTGGGGAGGGACGAGGACCAGGTGGTCGAGGGGATGCGCGACGCCGTGGTGCACCAGCACGACACGCTGACGGTGCATGGAAACCGGGTCGAGACGGTGATCGGGCGGGAGTCGATCCGCGCCGAGAGCCGCTCGGTGACGGTGGGCGACGTGGAGGTGCAGGCGCTCGCGAGCGGGTGCCAGACGGTGGACGTCGGGGTCGATCACCGCATGAAGGTGGGGCAGCACGTCACCATCGAGGCGGGGGCGTCCATCACGCTCAGGGTCGGTCAGACTCACATCGAGATCACCGCCGAGGGCATCCGGATGATCGGGCTGAAATCGGTTCACCTGGGGACCAACCGCGGCGCGATGGTGGAGGCCCACGGCGACGACGTACGGATGCACAGCAGGATGGGAGCGAACATCAAGCTCCACGGACTCCGCGCAGACATCAACGCGTAGCGCGACCCGAGGGACAAGACATGGACTTCATCAATGACACCCAATGGGAAGCGCGGATGTTCACCGGGGCGATCGATGACGCCCAGATCGGGGCCTGGGTGGTCGCGCGCGCGACCTTCGAGGTCGACCAGGCCCGAGGGCGACTCATCCCCACGGAGGTACGCTGGCCCGTCTTCCACGAGAAGGTCGACACCCGGTATGGGACCTTCCCCTCGGACAACCACCCGATGCACCAGGGGTGCGACCTCGTGGTGCTGGGCAGCGCCCGTTGTCGCCAGCCCACCACCCGCACGACGGCGTCGTTCACCGTCGGGGAGTTCACCCGAAGCCTCGACGTGATTGGGGACCGTCGCTGGGAGCGCGACGCGCTCGGCGAGCTGAACCCCTCGGAGCCGGAGCCCTTCACCGAGATGGCCCTCGACTGGTCCAACGCCTACGGCGGCGCGGTGATGCACCACGGAGAACGCCACGCGCACCCGATGAACCCGATCGGTCGGGGCGCCTACGCCGACGAGGCCAGCGCGGAGGGCCAGCGCCTTCCCAACCTGGAAGACCCCACGGAGGCCATTCGACGCTGGAGTGACGGACCGACCCCCGCGGCCTGGGGGCCCATCGCGAGAGCGCAGCCGTGGCAGATGCAGGAGGCCGTCCGACGACAGGGCTGGACGCAGCTCGACGCGCCGACGCGCCAGTCCTTCATGCAGATCGCGCGGTCTTGTACGCCCGCCGCAGCCGTTCCGAGAAACGTCGCTCCGATGGTGCGCGGCGATGAGCCGGTGAGCCTCGCGCTCGGCGATGACCGATGGGACTTCACCCTCCCTGGCTGGAACCTCCAGGTCTGCGTCGACGTCGGCGCCGAGCGCTTCGTGCATCGTGCGGTGGTGTCGGGGCTCTGGTTCCTCGCGGACACGAAACTTCTGGTCGTGACCTTCCGATCAAGGTGGCGCTACCAGATGCGGCCCCGCGAGGAGCGGGCCGCGACCCTCTACGCCCTCGCGGCGTGAGGGTTCATCGGGTGGCCCGAGGAGGCATCCGATGACCGCGACCCCGCGACCCCGCCCACCCACGACCATGACCCAGGTGCTGCGCCCCACCTGCGAGGTGTACGGCGCTCCCGAGCTGCACACGTACCTCGGGCCTGGCATCAACAACTTCGGCAGCCCCTGCCTCATGTCCGCCGAGATGGCCCTCTGGTGGTCCGACGGAACCGCCTGGGATGGCGATGAGGACACCTCGAAGAAGTCCGCGACGGTCTTTGCGGCCAATGATCCGCTGCTCAAGCAGGCGAGCAAGGCCGCGGGGCGCAAGCATCACATCGTGCTCGCATTGGGGCAGTCGCTCGTTCCGCCCGCTCCCATCGCGATGTGGGGACAAACCGGGCTTCACCTCCCCCTCGAGTGGGTGGACGCCGCCACGCAGGACAAGGGCGAGTCCACGGCCATCTATGCTCCACGGCACGTCAGGGCCGACATCGATGGCTCCCACGAGGTCGCCACGCTGCGCTGGCCCGGCGGCGCCTCCATGGGACCGGCCAACCTCTCGGTGTGCTGCGATCCCATCGACTCCCCCATCACGTTCGCTCACCAGACGCCCAACACGGTCTTCCTCGGAATGACCACGGCGGACACCGTCGGATCCGTGCTGGCGTGGCTCATCACGAGCGTGGCCAATGGTCTTCTGAAGCTGCTGGTCGACCACATCGCCGGCCACCTGTCCAAGCCGCTCGCGAGGTACCTCTCGCGCGCGATCGGGCGGGCCGCGCTGCCGGTCGTCCGCCAGCTCCTGCGCCTTGCTCGACGCGCCGGCGTCTACGGGGTCGAGACCGCGTCGGCCGCCGGCATCGACGCCGCTCTGGAGTCCTTGTTCAACATGCCGGATGGCCGCTTCGACCACAGCTCCATCGATGATGGCGTCGCCGACCTCTGGGACGAATACATGGTGTCGCCGTGAGCCCCGCCTCGCTTCACACCGTCCACCGGGGCGAGCGCGGCGCCCCCTGCGCCTCCGTCGTCACCCGACGCGTCTACGCGCTCCCCGCCTTCGATGGCGCGCTCTCCATGGGAGCCCCCGCGCCGCTGGTCCCCGCCGACCCCGATGATTCCACCTGCGCGGGCGGCGACCTCGTGGCGATCGCCCGCCCCGGCACCGACGTCATCGTCCGCGCCCACGCCCACAGCGTCGACGGCCCGGTGCCCGCGATGGACGTCTCCGTCGCCGTCCACGACCCCGGCGCCCCGCTTCCTCCCCGTCTTTTCAAGCGACTCCGCGTGTTCGGCGACCGCTCGGTCACCCTCGACCCTTCGACCGGCGAGCCCGTCTTCAGCGCCCCGGCGCCCTTCGTCGAGATGCCGCTCACCTGGGAGCGCGCCTACGGAGGCTGCGACGAGCGCGCCCTCGCGGCCCACCTCCCCTCGGAGCTCGACGCCCTCCTCGGCACCGATGACCTCTATCGATATCCCCGCAACGATGTCGGTTGTGGCTACTGCGTGTCGGCTGGGATCGACGCGATACGCCTCCCCAACGTGGAAGACCCGACCGACCTGCTGACCCCCGCCCGGGTCGTGCTCTCCGACCCGGACGCCTGGGTCACCGCGCCTGTATCCGCAGGCTTCGCGGCCGTCCCGGCGCACTGGTGGCCCCGCTCGGCGTGGCTGGGCCTCGGCTCCGGCTCCGACGCCCCCTCCGCCGACTTTCCGGAGGTCCGCCTCGGGATCATTCCCCCCGAGCTGACCGCCTGCGACTCCCTCGAACAGGGAGCGGCCCGCCGCGATCGCCGGTGGTTTCACACCGCCGCGCCGGGCCTCTGGGGAGAGACCCTGAGCGGCGACGAGACCGTCGTGTTGACGGGAATGCACCCGCGCCGTCGGCAGGTGATCGTGAACCTCCCCGACGAGCGACCGGGGGTGACAGTGCGCCTCGGCGACCGGCGGCTCCCCGCCGAGGCCTCGCTGCGCACCGTCGAGATCGACCTGGAGGCAGGCACCGTCTCCCTGGTGTGGGTGGCCTCGGTCGAGCTCCCCTGGGGCCTCGGCCGCCGCGACCTCGACGGGCTGTCCCATGAGATCGATTGGCGATGACCGCGACCGACATCCAATCAAGAAGGGATCGAACTCCAATGAACAACCACCCGACCGCGACGCTGCTCTCCCGCGCCCTCAACCTCCATCAGTCGCGCGAGCTGCTCCCCTCGGGGCGCTCCGTGACGGTGATCGCCGACGACCACGGCGAGCGCGTCGAGGTGCGCGCCCTCCACGGGGCCCTCGAGCTCACCATCGAGCTCACCCCCACCGGGGCGAAGCTCCACCTCGACGCCGTCGACATCGCCCTGCGCGCCTCCGGGACCGTCTCCGCCGAGTGCGACCGCTTCGAGGTGCGCGCCCGCTCCGAGGCTCGGGTGAGCGCCGCCGCCACCACGGTCGAGTCCACGGAGGGCGACCTCACGCTCACGGCCCACGACGACGTGCGCGCCCGAGGAGAGCGCGTGCTGCTCAACTGCGACCGCGACGACGAGGTGCCCGACTGGATGCGCTCCGCCGTGGACGCGAGGCTTCCGCTCCGCTAGTGCGAGCGCCCGGTGGCGGGGAGGCTCAGCGTCACCCGGGTTCCGCGGCCCTCGGCGCTCTCCAGGTCGATCGCTCCTCCGTGGCGCTCCACGATCTGCCGCACGATGGACAACCCGAGCCCCGTGCCCGCCTCCTTCGTCGTGAAGAAGGGCTCGAAGACCCTCTCCAACGTCCCGGTAGGAATACCCCTCCCTGTATCCGCGATGGTCACCGTCGCGTCGGGGTCGTCGCCGCCGCGGTGGCACGACACGGTCACCACGCCCCCCTGCGGCGTGGCCTCCATCGCGTTCACCAGCAGGTTGTGAAACACCTGCTTCAGCCGCTCGCGGTCGCCCACGGCCCTCGCGTCGCCGATGCGCCGCACCAGCCTCACACCCGCCGCCGAGGCCGCCGGCTCCTGGAAGGCCGTCACCTCGTCCAGCAGCTCCGCGAGGTCGATGGGCTCCCTCGCCATCGGTCGCGGCCTCGCCAGCTCCAGGAAGTCCGACAGCAGCCGCTCCAGGCGCTTGAGCTCCCCCTCGACGATGCGCGCCCTCGCCAACAACGGATCGCGCTCCCCGGTCGTCCCCTTGGCGATCCCCCGGCTCAGGAGGTGGAGCTGTAGCAGCGCCGCGTTGAGCGGGTTGCGCACCTCGTGGGCCAGGCCCGCGGCGAGCGTGCCCATGTGCGCGAGGGCCTCGGCCTCCGCGGCGCGACGCTCCAGCGCGCGGCGATCGGTGACGTCGGTGCCCACCGCGTAGGCGGCGATCTCGTCCTTCGCCGTGGGCAGCTCGGCGCTCGCCACGACCACGTGCCAGCGCACGGAGCGCGCCCTGCCGTCCTTGACCAGCAGCGGCGCCTCGAACTCCCCCGGAGGCGCTCCCGCCAGCGTGGCCCGCACGTGGCTCTGCACCCGCTCTCTCGCGTCGGCGGGGATGAGCACGTCGAGCGCCGAGCGCCCGAGGGCCTCCTCGGGAGACAGCCCCGTGAGCTCGGCGGCGCGGCGATTGAAGAGGTGCATGACGCCGCGGGAGTCGATGCCCACCACCAGCACCTTCGACGACTCCACCACGTCGCGGTAGCGCCGCTCGGAGGCCGCGAGCTGCTGCGCCAGGGCCTCGCGCTCCCGACGTAGCGTCCCCTGACGGAGCGCGGCCTCGACGGTGGCCACCAGCTCGTCGACCTTGAAGGGCTTCACCACATACTGGAAGGCCCCGCCCCGCACCGCGGCCACGGCGGAGTCGAGGGTGGCGTGGCCGGTGATGAGCACCACCTCACCCAGGGGAGAAGCGTCGCGCAGCGCGGGGAGCAGGTCGGCGCCGCTGGCGTCCGGGAGGTTGACGTCGACCATGGCGAGGTCGAAGCCCTCGGCGCGGGCCATGGCGAGGCCCTCGCGAGCGCTCGGGGTGAAGCGCACGACGAAGCCGCGAGGCTCGAAGATGTCCTGGAGATTCTCCGAGAGGTCGCGGTTGTCATCGATGATGAGGAGCCGCGGTCGGCGGTCGGGGGGAGGGCTCACCGGATGCGCCCGGGCCTCCGGGGTGACGCGCGGGGTGGGGGCCGCGCGCAGCGCAGCGGGCGGGGGTTCACTCAACGGGGTACCCATTGGGTTCCATGGGATACACCACGCGCGACCCTGCGAGGAGGGACAGGGCCCGCGGCGGCGCTATATCGGCCAGTTGAAGTCGCTCACGACATCGTTGAACGAACCGATGATCCGCGACGGCGAGCCCGGCGGGTCGGCGTCTGGGGTCTCCCACGCCTCGGCCTCGACGCGCTGACCGTCGCGCGCCGCGCGGAAGAGCGCCTTGACCTGGCGGAGGTGCTCCTCGACGTTCCACATGAAGTCCCCGGCTCTGTACTCTCCGGTCTGCCGGTCGTAGGCCGCCGCCGCCGTCACGAGCCGTCGCACCGACGTATCGAGGGCCGCCACCGCGGCGGTGAAGGTCACCGGGTCGAGCCCGGCGATCGTCCCGTCCGCTGCGACCGTCGCGCGCGAGGCCAGGCGCGTCGCCCGTCGCGCGATCATCAGGTGCTGCGCCCGCTGACACACGAAGGACCTGCCGTCGGTCTCCGGACCGCAGGGCGGCGCGTCCTGCTGGGCCGCCTCGACGAGGGCGGCGAGCGCGTCGTGGGCCCGCCCGAAGGCGTCGAAGGCAGCGAGCAGCCCAGGGTGCATCGCGCGCCCACGCGCCATCGCGTCGTCCTGCCAGTCGCGGTTGCGGTAGTATGGGAACGCGTCGTTCAGGGCCGCCGCGGCCACGCGCAGCGCGGCGAGATAGCGCTGGCCCGCGGCCTCGAGCGCCGGGTCACGCGGTCCCTCGGCGGTCGCGCGGCGCACCGCGGTCTCGCAGTCCGCGGGGTCTTGCGCCACGTCGGTCAGGACGAGCTCCTCGGCCGGCAGGCCGGGTGGTCCCGCTTCGCCGAACGTGTGCAGGTACAACATCCGGGAGCGCAGGACCTCCGCCGAGAACGGGTTCAGGCAGGCCCTGACATAGAGGTTGATCTGTCGGTTGCGCGCGGGGTCGGCGACCTGGTCGCGGGCGTACAAGAGCATCGGCAGTGGGAGCGGGCGGGGCGACCGGCGCGGCCGGAGGCGCGGGCCCATCGGCGCGGTCACGGTCCGGACGACGGTGACAGCGCAGACGAGAACGGAGACGGCGATGGCGGCGGCGATGGTGGCGATGACGATCAACACGGCCATCGAGGCTGAGAGGCGGGACGGCCGGGCGGGCGTTCCGTAGGCGTCGGATGGGGGCATCGGCAGGACTCTCCCTGCGGACCGTCTGGGGAAGGGGAGCGGTCGCGCGGGGCCTCATCGGGGCCTATGGGTCCGGAGGTTTCGCGTCTACCGGAGATCGGTCGCGGGGGGCGGGACGGCGCGAGGGAGCGTCAGGACGAAGCGCGCCCCGCCGCCCTCGGCGGGGGGAACGGACTCCGCGCGGAGCTCGCCGCGGTGGTCGCGCGCGATCTGCCGGGAGAGCGCGAGGCCGAGGCCGGTGCCCTCCCCGCGGGTCGTCACGAAGGGCTCGAAGAGCCTCGGAAGCAGCGCGTCGGCGATGCCAGGGCCATGGTCGCGCACAGAGACATGGACCTCGCGCTCATCGGCCTCGAGGATCACCTCGATGCCCGGCGACGGGTCCCGGCCGTCGAGGCACTGCACCGCGTTGGCGACGAGGTTGACCACCACCTGGCGGATGCGTCGGGCGTCCCCGGGGACGACCACCGGGTCTTCGGGGAGGCGGAGCGCGATGGCGAGGTGCGGCGGTCGCGGCACCCAGGCGACGGCCTCGCGGACCACCCGCACCAGGTCGAGGGTCGCCGTGGGGGAGGGCGGGGCGTTGCGGCCGCGCACGGTGTCGAGGAGGTCGTTGACGATGGCGCCCGCGATGCGGAGCTGCTCGGTGATGCGACGTAGCTGCCGGGCCGCGCGGGGGTCCTCGCCGACCTGCTCCTGGAGGAGGAAGGCGGAGGTCTCGATGACCGCGAGGGGGTTGCGCAGCTCGTGAGCGACGCCCGCGGCGAGCTGTCCGACGTGGAGCAGGGCGTCGGCGCGGAGCGAAGGGTCGGGATGGTCGGGTTCGTCCACGATGTGGAGGAGTACCGCGTCGCGCGGCGGCGGGCGATCTCGGCTTTTCAGTGGCTCATCGCCGCGAGCGTGCGGGCGAGCGCGCTGACCTCCGCGGCGCACGAAGGTCCGAGGGAGAGCTCGACCCGCCCCGGCGGAACGCGGAGCACGAACGACAGGACGCCCTCATTGACGCTGTCGCCGGGGACGTCGCGCCAGGCGGTCCACGGGAGCAGCGTGCGCCCGTGCGCGTCGATGAGCGGCGCGTCGGGCAGGGTGGGCGAGCCCTGCTCCGAGATGCGGAGACCGTAGCGGGCGATCTCGAGCACCCTCGCAGGCGGGGGCTGCCCGCGGCGACGCAGCCAGCCGAACAGGATGTACGCGGCCCAGGCGCCGAGGCCGAGGAGCAGCGTGAAGACGGTGAGGGGAGCGAACACCTCGACGCCGCCTTCCTCGCGGATCTCCCAGGACGCTCGCAGACAGGAGACGAACCCGAACCCCGAGGCGAGCATGACGGAGGCGCACTTGAACCGAAACAGGGTCAGTAGGATGTGACTGGCGCCGAGCGGCGTGCGCTCGAGCAGGGTCACGGCGCCGTGCAGGTCGAGGGCTGCGAAGTAGGGCGCGAGCGGGGACGAGGTCGGTGTCATCGGTGCGGTGGCTCCTCACGCACGACGCGCCGCCGGAACAGGTCCGGCGACGGCGATCGGGCGCGCGGTGTCGTCCCCGCCGCCCGAGGAGGTTGCGTGCGGGGCGCACCTCCCGCGAGCGGAGGTCACGCGCAGCCGTCCCCCTCTCACCAACCGCACCCGCGATGCAGTACACCGTCGCCTCGCGCCATGGCCATGCCCTCTCGCGGTCGCTTCGCCCCGACGCCCTCCGGCGCGCTGCACGTCGGCAGCGCCCGCACCGCCCTCGCCTCGGCGCTCTCCGCGTGGTCCGCCGGCGGCCGCTGGGTCCTGCGGGTGGAGGACCTCGACGCCGTCCGCGCGGCCCCGGGGGCCACCGCCGCCATGCTCGACGACCTGCGCTGGCTGGGGCTCGACTGGGACGAGGGCCCCGGCGTCGGCGGTCCCTCCGCCCCCTATGCGCAGCGCGACCGCGCTCCCCTCTACGCCGCGACGCTCGACTGGCTCCGCGCCCGCGGGCTCGTCTACCCCTGCGCCTGCAGCCGCCGCGACATCGAGCTCGCCTCGCAGGCCCCGCATGGCGCCGAGCCCGTCTACCCGGGCACCTGTCGCGACCTCGATCCCGACGCCGTCGTCGCCCGCGCCAGCTCGCTGGGACGGGGCGTCTCGTGGCGCTTCCGCACCGATCCCGACGCCGCCCCGGTGGTCGTCCGAGACCTCCTCCGGGGAGACTTCGTCCAGCAGGTGTACCGCGAGGTCGGCGACTTCGTGGTGATGCGCGCCGACGGGGTCGCCTCCTATCAGCTCGCGGTGGTGGTCGACGACGTCGCCATGGACATCACCGAGGTGGTACGAGGCGACGACCTGCTGGCCAGCACGCCGCGGCAGGTGCTGCTCTATGAGGCCCTCGGCGCGGCGCTCCCGTCGTGGGCGCACCTCCCGCTGGTGCTGGGCGGCGACGGCGAGCGCCTCGCCAAGCGCAGCGGCTCGATGGGCATCGCGGCGCTGAGAGCGCGGGGGGTGAGCGCGGGGTGGCTGCGGGGGTGGCTGCTGGAGAGCCTCGGGGCGCGCGATCAGGGCTCGCTGCGGGCCTCGGCGGAGGGCTTCTCGCTGGCGGCGGTCGACCCGTCGCCGGTGGTCTGGAGGGGCCCCGGCTGATCGTCGTCCTCGTCGTGCGAGAGCAGCGTGGGCGGAACCTTCCGGGTGATGAGCCGCGACCCGCGGTTGAAGGTCACGTACGACCACGCCCAGGAGAAGATCACGGCGACGCGGTTGCGGAAGCCCACCAGCGCCATCACGTGCACGAAGAGCCACATCAGCCAGGCGAAGAAGCCCGTGAACTCGGCCTTCCCGATGGCCGCCACCGCGGCGTTGCGGCCGATGGTCGCCATCGATCCGAGGTCCCGGTAGCGGAAGGGCACGAGCTCCTGAGCGCGGATCGAGCGCATGATGTTGGCCGCCGTCTGCTCGCCGCCCTGCAGCGCCGCCTGCGCCACGCCGGGCACCGGGGCGCCGTCCTGAACGACGCTCGCGAGGTCGCCCAGCACGAAGATCTCTGGGCGCCCTGGGACGCGCAGCGAGGCGTCGACCTTCACCCGCCCCGCTCGATCGAGCGGCCCCCCGAGGAACCTCCCCAGCGGCGAGGCCGCGACGCCCGCGGCCCACACCACCGTGCGCGCGCCCAGCAGCTCGTCGCCCATCATCACCGCGTCGTCGTCGATGCGCGTCACCCGGGTGTTGAGCCGCACCTCCACCCCGCGCTCGTGGAGCGACTTCAGGGCCGCCGCGGAGAGGTCCTTGGAGTAGGTCGGGAGCACCCGGTCGAGGCCCTCCACCAGGATCACCCTCGCGTCGGCGGGGTTGATCGCGCGGAAGTCCTCCTTCAGCGCGTGCCGCGCCACCTCGTACATGGCGCCCGCGAGCTCGACCCCGGTCGGGCCCGCACCCACCACCACGAAGGTGAGCCACGCCTTGCGCCGCTCCGGGTCTTTCTCCCGCTCGGCCGCCTCGAAGGCCAGCAGAAACCTCTGCCGGATCTCCACCGCGTCTTCCAGGCTCTTGAGGCCCGGCGCGCGAGAGGCCCACTCGTCGTGCCCGAAGTACGCGTGCGTCGCACCGGTCGCGACCACCAGGTAGTCGTACGAGATCGTTCCCTCGGTGAGCAGCACGGTCTTCGCCGCGGCGTCGATGCTCGTGGCCTCCGCGAGCAGCACCGTGACGTTCTCCTGGTGGCGCAGCAGGTGGCGGATGGGCGCGGAGATGTCGCTCGGGTTGAGCCCCGCGGTGGCCACCTGGTAGAGCAGCGGCTGGAAGAGGTGGTGGTTCTGCCGGTCGAGCAGGGTCACCCGCACCGGCGAGTCGGCGAGGGCGCGCGCCGCGGCCAGTCCACCAAAGCCGCCGCCAAGAATCACTACGTGTGGATCGCTCATCGGTATGTCGCCCCGAGCGTAGAGACCCCGCTCCACGCAGGAAAGGGCCTCGATGCCCGCCGTGGAACATCGCCCGCCTCTGGGGGTACGCTCCGCCGACGATGGCCCACCCGCCCGAACTCGCAGAGATCTATCGCGACGCGCTCCGCATCTGCCGACCCTTCGTGGTCGCGCCGCGCGGGCACTGGGAGCACCTCGACCTCGCGCCCTTCGGGATCAAGATCCCGAAGACGCTGCGCATCGACCCGACGGTGCTGGCCTCGCAGCGCTTCCTCACCTGGATCGAGCGCCTCGACGCACAGACCTTCGGCCCTCAGGCGATGGCCATGGAGCGCTGGGTCTTCTACGACTGCGCCGAGTGGCCGAGCGCCCTCTTCGGCCTCGCGGTGCGCCCGAGGGACGTCTCGCCGATGCTCCGCGAGCGCTTCGAGGTGGCCCCGCAGGAGAAGGTCTGGGTGCCACTCTCGCTGCACGTGGCGATCCCCACCGTCGCCCCGGGGGAGTTCTTCGAGCACAACGTCGGATCGCTCGGAAAGGAGGCCGGGCTCAAGGGCCTCGGCACCTTCACCAAGGCCCTCGGGTGCCGCGTGCTGCGCGCGAAATCCCTCGTCGGCGCCGCCCAGTGGAACGGCCGCGCCCTCACCATGCACCGCCGCTTCGGCCCGTTGGAGCTCTTGACCGCCTTCACCCCGGCGCACTCCTACCCACGTACACTCACCTATCGACACGGCACCGACGCCGCGCTCCTCGGCCGGGTGCTCGAGGACGGCGAGGCCCCCTCCGTGGACTCGACCCAGCTCGTGAAGGTCGACGAACATGGGCTTATCGGGCTGCAGCGCCGCATCGAGCGGGGCGCCCGCTGCACCCTCGCCGGGCCTCTGGTCGAGCGCGCCCGAGGGCTCTTCGCGCCCATCCGGGTGGAGACCTGAGTCACCACCGTTTCGCCGTTGCCTTCCGGCAGCGCGCGGCAGTGTGGTAGGTTCGTCAGACCGATCGCATGAAAGCCGGTGCTGCACGCAACAGCCTCGTCGGATCCCGCATCGGGCGGTTCGAGGTCATTGCGGAGATCGGCACCGGGGGCATGGCCTCGGTGTACGTCGCGCGCTCCACCGGGTCGGGCGGCTTCCGGCGCCTCGTGGCCATCAAGGTCATGCACGCCCACCTGTCCTCGGACGAGTCCTTCGTGGACATGTTCCTCGACGAGGCGAGGGTCGCGGCGACCATCCACCACCCCAACGTGGTGCCCATCATCGACGTGGGCTTCGAAGACGGCCTCGTCTTCCTGATCATGGATTACATCGAGGGCGACAGCTTCTCCAACGTGGAGAAGGTCGCCATCTCGCTGCGCCGGCGCATCCCGCTGGGCATCACCCTGCGCGTGGTGCTCGACGCGCTCGCGGGCCTCCACGCCGCCCACGAGCTGTGCGACCTCGAGGGCAACCACCTCAAGATCATCCACCGCGACGTCTCCCCGCAGAACATCGTCGTCGGCGTCGACGGCGTCTCTCGCATCGTCGACTTCGGCATCGCCAAGGCCGAGTCCCGGGTCACCACCACCAAGGTGGGGATGATCAAGGGCAAGCTGAACTTCATGGCCCCCGAGCAGCTTCGCAGCGCGCCGCTCGACCGCCGCGTCGACGTCTTCGGCATGGGCGTCACGCTCTGGGAGGCCGTCACCCTGCGCCGCCTCTACGCCGGCGAGAACGACTTCGACACCGCGCGCCGCATCCTCACGGGCGAGTACCCCCCGCTGCTGGACTTCGACGCGCGCCTCCCGCCGGTGCTCGACGAAATCTGCAAGAAGGCCCTCCACCCCGACCCCGACCAGCGCTTCATGTCGGCCGACGAGTTCGCCGACGCGATCGAGACACACCTCGCCGGGTCCGTGGCCTCCGGGCGCGACGTGGCGGCGTTCATCTCCGGCGTGGCTTCGCAGAAGCTCGAACGCGAGCGGCGCGCCATGCGCGAGAGCGCCAACAGCGACATGGAGATGGACCCGCTGTCGTCCACCGTCGTCGAGCCCGCGCGGCACGCGATGACCGACCCCGACGTGCCGCCCTCCATCCTGCCGTCGACCTCCGCGCCGCGCGTCCGCCAGGAGGAGTCCGGGCCGCGGCCGTCGTCCAAGCTGCGCCAGCCCACGATGGCGATGCCCGCCCCCGCGGACAACTCTGCTCGCACCTCCAACGTCCGCGAGCGCGCGCCGGCGCTGAAGGCCGCGCCCCTTCGCCCCTCTCGCCCCTCTCGCCCGGCGGCCCCGCCCCCGGCGGAGGATTACGAGGACGACGGCGAGACGGCCCTCTTCAGCCACGGCTCGCCGGTGATGGCGCAGATCCGCGGGCGGCGCTCGCCGGCCCCGGCAGCCAAGCCCGAGGCGCAGCAGGGCGCCCGGCAGAGCACGGAGCCCGCGCAGAGCTACGACCCGTACCGCGACGCGATGGCCCAGGCCAAGGCGACCACGCGCGACCTCGGGGCGCCGCCCGGCGCGTACAACGAGATGCCCCAGGCCCAGCAGGGGCAGCCGCAGTTTCATGGGCGCCAGGAAGAGGCCGCCACGCTGCAGGATCATCCCTCGCAGGCCCAGCCGGTTCCCTCGCCGATGGCCCCGATGGCCGATCCCTTCCCGATGGGGCCGCAGCCGACCTACGGGGGAATGAACCCGCAGGCCACGATGCCGCCGGGGTGGACGCCGGGGGCCGCGCCGCTCGCGCCGCCTCCGCCGCAGAAGTCCTCCTCCGGGGCGCTGCTGCTGCTCGCCTCGCTGGGCTTCCTCGCGCTCGCCAGCGCGGCGCTCTGGTACGTGCTCCACGCCACGCGCTGAGCGCGATTGCGTCTGTAGACGCTTGCGGGTATTGGCCTTCGGCGAACGGACTTCTCGCGCGAAGAAGCGTCCAAAGTCCCAGTACCCGAGAAAAGGATCGCACTCATGGCCGTACCCGTCGTCATGCCGCAGCTCGGTGAGAGCGTCGTCGAAGGCACCATCACCCGCTGGCACGTCAAGCCCGGTGACACCATCGCGAAGGACCAGATCCTCGTCACGGTCTCCACCGACAAGGCCGACACCGATGTGCCGTCGCCGGTCGGCGGCGTCGTCACGAAGCTCCTGGCCGCCGAGCAGGCCGTGGTGCCGGTCAACGTCCCCATCGCAGAGATCGACACCGCCGCGAGCGCCTCCGCCGCGAAGCCCGCCGCCGCCCCCGCGGTGACGCCCGCCGCCGCCCCCTCGCGCGAGCCGCCGACCACCCCCGTCGTGCGCAAGATCGCCCGGGAGAACGACCTCGACGTGAGCGCCATCAAGGGCTCTGGCGAGAACGGCCGCGTCACCCGAGACGACGCGCTCGCCGCCGCCGCGGGCAAGGTCGTCGCGACGCCCGCCGCCGCCGCGCCGTCGCGCCCGGCCACGCCGCCGCCGCCTCCGTCGGTGGAGCAGCCGAGGCAGCCCGCTCCGGCCCAGGTGCCCGCCGCGCCGCGCGGCGGCTTCAGCGTGAAGCCCTACGTCCAGGCACCCGGCGACGAGATCGTCCCCTTCAACCGTCGCCGGCGAATCATCGCCGACCACATGGTCTACTCGAAGCACGTCTCTCCGCACGTCTACACCTTCGCGGAGATCGACATGCACAAGGTCTCCAGGCTGCGAGAGTCCCGCAAGGACGCGCTCAAGGCCGAAGGGGTCTCGCTGACCTTCCTGTCGTTCATCGCCGCGGCGACCGCGAAGGCGCTGCGCGAGAACCCGGTGCTCAACGCCCGGGTGCTCGACGACTCCTACGTGAAGATCAAGCAGATCAACCTCGGGGTCGCGGTGGAGACCTCCGGGGGGCTGCTCGTTCCGGTGGTGCGCGACGCCGACGAGCTCACGGTGAAGGGCCTCGCCAAGGGCATCGATACCGTCGCCCGCAAGGCCCGCGACGGGAAGATCGAGGCCGACGACCTCGCCGGGTCGACCTTCACCATCTCCAACCCCGGCACCAAGGGAAACTTCGTCGGCGCCGCGGTCATCTCGCAGCCCAACGTCGCCATCCTCCGCACCGGCGAGATCGTGAAGCGCCCGGTGGTGGTCGAGGTCGACGGCGTCGACACCATCGCCATCCACCCGGTGATGTTCGTCGCGCTCTCGTACGACCACCGCATCGTCGACGGCGTCGCGGCCAACAACTTCCTCTACCGCATCACCGAGATCCTCGAAGCAGGCCAGTTCGAGGTCTGATCCAGCGACGGCCGCGTCGAAGGAATACCCCCTAAGGTATTCCCTCGACCGGCTTCGCTGCGCTCAGCCGCCGTCCGCGGGGGCGTCGGTCACGCCCGCGTCGCTGGCGCTCGGGGCGTCTGCGGTCGCGTCGGCGCTGGCGTCGGTGACCGCCGCGTCGCTCGCCGGCGAGCGCACGCAGAACCCGCTGGTGGCAACGCCCGCGTCGTCTGAGCGCGTGGTCTGGCACGTCGCGTCGCTCGGGCAGGTCTGGGTCATGTAGTGGCAGTTGAGCGGGGCGCAGTAGCCGTTGTTGTAGGTTCCTGCGTCGGCGCCGCGCGAGGGCTTGAGGCAGATGTAGCCGCCCCGGCAGTCGGAGGTGCTGGTGCACGACCCGCGGCAGAGCGCCGTCTGGCCCGCGACCTGGCCCGCCTCGCGGACGCACACGCTGTTCTCGGGGCAGTCGCTGCGGGGGTAGGTCGGGCCGTTGTAGTCCGCGGCCGGCGGGACCGTGCAGCGCGAGTAGCACTGCCCGCCCAGGTACCCGCTGGGGTTGCCGCTGGTCTCGTTGAACTCCTCGAAGCAGCGCCCGCTGCGGCAGTCGAGGTTGCGCTCGCAGGTGGCGCCGTTGTCCGCGCGCGTCGCGTCGAGCGTCCCGCAGAAGCGCGAGTAGCGGTTGCACGCCGCGCCGGGGCACTGCGCGTCCTCGGTGCAGAACGGGAAGCACGCGCGCTCGGCGGCGTCGCCCTCGCCGCGCCCGATGAAGCAGTTGTAGCCAGCGCGACAGCCGGTGACGTCCTCGCAGCGCTTGAAGCAGACCCGCCGGGTGCCGAAGTCGAGGCAGATGCCGCCGGCGCCGCACTGGGCGTCCATGGTGCACGCTCGGGTGCACTGTCCCATCGGGTAGCCGTCGCTGACGGCGATGCACTGCGCCGAGGGGATGCCCCGGCAGTTGGCGACCGTGGAGCAGGGCGTGAAGAGCGGCGGGGGCCCCGCGTCGGTGCCGACGTCGCGAGGGACGTCCGCCCCGGTGTCGACCACCACAGGCAGGTCGGACACCGCTGGGACATCTACCGGAGCGCCCGAGTCGGTGGTGCTGGCGTCGTCGTTGTTGCAGGCAAGCGTAAGGGTGGTCAGCGCCGCGAGGGCCCAGTGGAATCTCATCCCGCGGACGATACTCCACGCACACCGCGACCCGGTAGGGGCACGGCGCGGGAGCGTCAGACGACGTTGTAGTCGTCGCCATAGGGCGCGCGGACGGCGCCGGTGGCGGGGTCGATCATCCAGACGGGAGCGAGCTTCGAGGGCACCCGCAGCGGGGCCGACACCGGGGCCATGGTGTTGAACACGTGGTCCCAGATGGGGGTGGTGACGCCGTGGTTGAGGCGGGGCGCGCGGAAGTGGTGCAGCAGGTGGTGCTGCCTCGCCCAGCGGCTGTACGGGCCGGTCGGAGGATGCGTGTGGATGACCCGATGGAGCACCTCGTAGGTCACGTACATGGCCCCGAAGCCCACCGCGAAGGAGCACCCGCGGCGAGGGCCCACCAGCAGCGAGAGCGCGCCGCCGATGAGGGTGGTGCTCACCACCGCGGCGACGGCCTTGCGCGAGGTCGGCGCGAAGTAGGTCGGGTCGGCGTGGTGCGCGAGGTGCTCCTCGTTGAACTCCGCGAGCAGCCCCGAGGGTGAGAGGCGCTGGTACCAGCGCGCCGGGCGGCGCCGTCGGGGGCCGTGGCCCACGAGGCGGTGGAGGGCGTACTCCGCGGCGGTCCAGCCGAGCGCGCCGACAGCGAATGCGAGGGGCGAGGTCATGCGTGGCATCGCGCGGAGCATAACCCTCGCGTGGAGGTGTTGGGCCTCGGTCAGCGCGAGTCGATGATGCGCAGCGACGGGAGCTCGACGGCGGTGAGCACGCCCGCGCGGCCGCAGCCGGTGTCGATGCCCACCAGGTCGCCGCGGAGCCACACCCGGTCGGACTCCTTCGGGCACGCGTCGGGGAAGCGGCGTAGCTCCTGCGGCAGGTCGCGGGTGTGCGTGTGGCCGAACACCACGCGCTTGCCCGCGTAGCCGTTGTAGAAGCCCTTCTCGCGCATCCACATCAGGGGCTTCTGGCGGCCCTCCTTCGGGTGCTTCCACTCCGCGTCGCGGCCGTCGAGGCCCGCGTGCACGTAGAGCGCGTGGTCGTCTTCGTACCAGAGCGGCAGCGACTCGAACCAGTCGATGACGTCCTTCGGAAACCACGAGGCCACCTGGAGGTACTGCACGAACTCCTCGGCCCTCAGCGGCTGGCCCTCCTCCAGCGGAGGCGCCGCGGTGAACGAGCGGAACGAGTCCATGCACCCGTTGCTGCGCGGCAGCAGGAAGCCCGCGTTGGGCTCCTTGAAGCACTCGATCCAGATGTCTTCGTGGTTGCCGCGGAGGGCGACGGCCTTGCACGGCGCGTCGTCGACGAAGGAGCGCACCCGCTCGATGGTCTCCTTCGACCGGGTGCCCCGGTCGAGGTAGTCGCCGAGGAACACCACCGTGTCGTCCTTCTCCGGGGCGATGCGGGCGAGGAGGAGGTCGAGGGCCTCCAGGTTGCCGTGAATGTCGCCAATCGCGAAGGTACGCGCACCCATGTGGAGCTTTCTAACCTACCGCGCCGTCCTGTGCATGGGAAGCGGGAGCCCTCACATCCGCCGCCCCGGCGCCTCTGGGGCCATGCCCACGATGCACTCGCCGTTGACCACCGTGGCCGCCTCGTACTTGCTCGGGCACTTGGCGACGATCTCGTCGCTGCGGAACACCCCGTCCTGCCCCAGCACCCCGCGCACCGTGACGCCTGCGCAGTCGCGGAAGGTGTCGGGCACGATGCCGCTGTACGTCACCGCCAGCTCGGCGTGGTTGCGCGACACCCGGAAGCGGAAGTCGCGGGTGCCCGGGCGATGCTCGATGGAGGCCGGCACCACAAGGCCCTCGACGCGCAGCGTGCGGCCCACCCAGCGCGCCCGCTCGGCGGGGCGGGTCACCTCGTCGACGTACTTCGAATACACCATCGCCGAGCCTCGGAAGGTCGAGCCGATCATGGCGATGACCCCCGCGAGACCCACCAGGATCAGGTAGCGGGAGTAAGCCCTCTTGCGGCGCGGGCGAGGGGCTGCGACGGGGGCGGCGGTCTCGGTCGGGAGGGGCGTCTTCGGATCGTCAGACATTGGCATGGCGATGATGACGCGGACCATAGTGCCCGTCATCGTCAGAGTCCACGCGTCGGACCTTTGCCGCGAGAGCCCCCGGGCTGGCACCATCCGCGGCCATGCGCCGTCTCCTTGGCCTCGCTCCGCTGCTGATCGCCTGCAACTCGTCCTCGACCGCCGCCGATGCGGGCGCGGCGAGGGACGTTCCCGAGGTCGGGCTCGACCTGCCCGCGGCAAGTGATCTCGGCGACGACCTCGGGGCCAAGCCCGACGTCGGCGCGCTCCCGCCTTACGTGGACCCGTATGCGTGCCCCGCGGCGACCGGCCCAAGGGCCCTCGATGACTCCCTCGACGCCTCCGAGGCGCGCGCGGGGGTGATCACCCACGAGCGGGAGCTGCTGGGCGGAGAGGCCGCGGCGGGGCGCCTCGGGCACCTGCGGATCTACAACAACAAGGTGCGGGTGATCGTGCAGGGGAGGGTGCGGCCCAACGTGGCGCCTCGGGCCGCGGGCTACAACCTGTACGGCGGGAACATCATCGACATGGACGTGGCGCGCCCGCGAGGCGAGGCGGGCGGCGACCTGTTCCGGGAGATGTTCCCGATGTTCGGGTACCGCATCAGCGACGCGGAGGAGGTGAGCGTCGCCTGCGACGGCTCCAACGGCCGCCCGGCGGCGATCAGGGTCGTCGGCCGGGACGTCCCCACGCGCCTCATCAGCCTCATCGACAACCTCGCGCGCGACCGCGACGTGCGCATCGTCACGCACTACATCCTCCGCCCCGACAGCTCCGTGCTCGAGGTGCGCACGGAGGTGCAGTCCAACAGCAACGCCGCCGTGCCCCTCTCCGCGACCGGCGAGTTCTACGGCGCCGGCTCGGCGCTCACGCTCTTCACCGACGCGACGGGCTTCGGCGACGCGACCCGCGCCATGGCCCCCCCGCGCTACCTCGTGGGCGTCAGCGACCCGGGGGAGAACCACCGCCGCGTCTCCTACGGCATCTCGCCCGCCTCGGGCACCATGAGCGTGCCCGTCGTCGACGCCTCGGGCACCGTCGCGCTCTACCCCACGCTCTCCGCCCGCCGTGGCGAGTCGGCGTCGTTCTCCCGCTACATCGCCATCGGCACCGGCGACGTGAGCTCCGTCGTCGAGCCCCTCATGAACGCCCGCCGCGACCCGCACGGCGTCGTCACCGGAGTGAGCTCGCCGGGCGCGCTGGTCTATGCTTACAGCGATCCGTATGTCGCCGGGGCGGCGGTGCGCTCCGTGGCCCGCTCGGCGGCGGACGGGGCCTATCGCCTCGCGCTCGCGCCGGGCCGCTACGCGCTGGTGGCCGTCGACCAGGGGCGCAACCGCGGCGCTCCGGTGAGCGTCACCGTCACCGACGGGGGGATGGTCACCGCGGCCCCGACGGTGGGGCAGTCCGCGACGCTGGTGCTCGACCTGCACGCCGTGGAGCGCGACGGCATGACCGTGCGAGCGCCCATGAAGGTGAGCCTGCGGGGCGTGGCCGCCGAGGCGCCGGACCCGGGCCTCGGCGACCTCGAGGGCGAGCGCGAGTCCCATGGGCTGCACCGGGCGATCTACTCGCTCGGCGGCACCGAGCGGGTGGCGGTGAAGCCAGGGCGCTACCGGGCGATCGTCTCGCGCGGCGAGGAGTACGACTCGGTGGAGAGCGAGCTGACACTCACCGCAGGCGAGGACGCCGCGCTCACGGCCACGCTGCGCCGGGTGCTCGACACCCCGGGGCAGGTGTCGGGCGACTTCCACCAGCACACCGTCGGGAGCATCGACTCCGGGCGCAGCCTCTGCAACCGCGTGCTGGAGAACGCCGCCGAGGGCCTGGAGTACGCCGCCACCACGGACCACGACAACGTCACCGACTTCGGGCCGTGCACCCGCGAGCTCAACCTCGGCCGGTGGTTCGGCTCGATGATGGGCAACGAGATCTCCGTGGTGGGCACCGGGCACTTCAACGCCTACCCGCTGACCATCAACCCGGCCGATCCGACGGCCCTCATCGGGGCGCAGTACTGGGCCGACCAGACCGCGCAGCAGATCTTCACCCGCGTCCGAGGTGAGGCCGGCAACCCCCTGCTGCACCTGTCGCACCCTCGCTCCAACAACCTCAAGGGCTACTTCTCCACCATCGGGCTCAACCCCATCACCGGCGCCGGGAGCACGCCCGCGGGCGCGGTCATCCCCGTGGCCACCGGCTGGGAGGCGCTCGAGGTCAACACCGAGGTCGGCGAGCCGCGGGACTACCTCGCCTCCAACGACGCCGCGCTGCGCGCCCTCGCGATGCGCAACGCCCCCGCGGTGCCGACCATGCAGGACTGGTTCGGCTTCCTGAGGAGGGGCGAGCACCCCTGCGCGCTGGGCAACAGCGACACGCACGAGCGCAACGGCGGATCGGGCTGGCCGCACAACCTCCTGCGCGTCAACGAGGACGCGCCGGAGCGGGTCACCCAGGCGATGGTCACCGAGGCCATCCGCGCGCAGCGGGTGGTCGTAGCCGCCGGGCTGGTCTTACAGGTTCGTGTAAACGGCGAGGCCCGCATGGGCTGGCGCGAGGTGGTGCGACCCGGCAGCGACGGCACCGTCCCGCTGGAGATCACCCTCCAGGCGGCGCCGTGGGTCACCGCGCGCGATCTGGTGGTCTTCGAGAACGGCCGACCCCTGGCGCTCACCCGCGTGGGGGCTCAGGACGCCTTCACCGCGACGGTGGCCACGACCGCGACGGAGCCCTTCCTCCAGGAGCTCGGCGACGCCTCGCCCGGCCGCAGCGGCGTGGTGCGGTGGCGCGCGACGGTGCGGGTGCGGCCCTCGCGGGACAGCTTCTACGTGGTGCTCGCTCGGGGCGGGTCGCTCGCTCCGATCGGTAGCGGCAGCGCCATCGGGTACACCAACCCGGTGTACGTCGATGTCGACGGCAACGGCTGGCAGCCGGCGCCGGTGATGCCGTGAGCGCGCCCGCTCGCGCCGTCGTGCTCGGCGCACTGGCGCTGGGCTGCGCCCCCGAGGAGACCATCACCGAGGCCGACGCCTCGCGCCTCGACGCGAGGCCCTCGGGCGACATTGCGGGCGATCGCCCCGCGGCCGCGGATGCCCCGCGCTTCGACGCCTCGACGGACATCGTGCGCGCGGACGCGGCGGTCGATGCCCCCGCGGACGTCGTGCGCGACGCGGCGGGCGATCGCCCATCGGGCGACGCCGGTCCGCAGCGGTGCACCGTGACGCCCTCGGCGGAGCCCTTCCGCAGTCCCGCGCTCAGGCTGCACTGGAGGGCCTCCGCGGGGACGCCCTTCGCGGGCGCCGACCAGGTGTGCTCGACGCCCGTGGTGGCGGACATCGTGAGAGGAGCCGCCGGGGAGGAGCCCGTCCCCGAGGTGGCGTTCATGACCTTCTCCTGCGAGACGAGCTACTCCCGCTCGGTGCTTCGGGTGGTTTCTGGGAGGGCGCCGCACCGGCTGCTCTGGTCGCAGAACGGCGTCGGCGCGCCCAACGACGAGCGCGCGGCCTACGGGCTGCGCTGGGACGGGCACCCCGCGGTGGGCGACCTGGACGGCAACCCGGCCAACGGGCTGGAGGTCGTGGCGGTGACGGCGCGCTTCGGGCTCGCGGCCTTCCGCAGCGACGGCCGTCTGTACTGGCAGTCCATGGAGCCCCTCGCGGGGATGACCGGGCCTAACCCCTCCATCAGCATCGCGGACCTCGACGGCGACGGCGTGGCGGAGGTGATCTCCGGCGGCGCAGTGGTGAACGGCCGCACCGGCGCGGTGCGCTGGCAGACGGCGACGCGGGGCAGCAACGGGCAGGGTCCGCTGAGCGTGGTGATCGACCTCGACGGCGACGGGGCCTTGGAGGTGATCACCGGGTCGGCGGTGTACGACGCCTCGGGGCGGCAGCGCTTCCGGATGGGTACGGGCGAGGGCTTCGCGGCGGTGGGCGACCTGCTGGACGGGCGCGGCAACGCGGGGACCGACGGGGTTCCTGAGGTGGCGGTGATGGTCGGCGGGACGCTCACGCTCTACGACGGGCTCAACGGCTCGGCGCGGTGGACCGCGAGGCTTCGGGGCGCGACGGCCCTCGGGGGCGCGCCCACGGTGGCGGACTTCGACGGGGACGGCCACGCGGAGATCGGCGTGGCGGGCGGCGACCGGTACACGCTCTTCGACCCGGACTGCCGCGCGGTGGGGCCGGAGTGCGTGGCGGTGGGCGTGCGGTGGGCGACGGTCACCGAGGACACGTCGAGCAACGTCACGTCGAGCACGGTGTTCGACTTCAACGGCGACGGGGCGAGCGAGGTCGTCTACAACGACGAGGAGCGCTTCATGGTGCTCGACGGGCGCACCGGGCGGGTGGTGTTCGAGGACTGGAACCCGAGCCAGACGCGCACCGAGCAGGCCATCGTGGCGGACGCGGACGGCGACGGCCAGGCGGACATCGTCTTCGGCGCCAACCAGTGCGCGGCCTTCGCGGGCAACACCATCCCCGCGGCGATGGCGGCCACGCAGCGCGTCCCGGGCCTGGAGATCTGGACCTCCGGCGACGGCTCGTGGGTGGCCGCGCGCCCGCTCTGGAACGAGCACGGCTACCACATCGACAACATCAACGACGACGGCACGATCCCCCGGCGCGAGGCGCCGTCGTGGAGGACGCACAACACCTTCCGGCTCAACCGGGCGCGCGACCGCACGCTTCTAGCGCCCAACCTCTCGTCGATGCCCGCGGCGCCCACCTGCTCCGGTCGGATGGCGAGCGTCTGCACCAGCGTGAGCAACCGCGGAGACGCCCCGGTGGGAGCGATCGGCGTCGGGGTCTGGGACCGCGACCCCTCGGCGATGGGCGCTCGCCGCCTCGGCGCCGCGACCACGACGAGGGTGCTGATGCCCGGTCAGTCCGAGCGGGTGTGCGCCACCATCGACGCCCCTTCGGTGGAGACGCGGGTCTGGGTGCGGGTCGACGACGGGGGCGCGGCGAGGGAGTGCGACGAGGGCGACAACGTGGCCGAGGTCACCGTGTCGTGCGGCCCGGCCTGAGCGCCGATCAGAAGAGCCGGAAGCCCAGTGAGAGCGAGAATGTGGGCAGGAAGACGTACGACCGCAGCACGTGGTCGACGTAGTCCTGCGCGGTGCGGCGGGCCTCCGCGGTGCCGGGGGTGGTCGAGGCGAAGCGCGGGGTGATCGCCGTGCGGGAGTCGACGGTGCCGACGAAGCCCACTGCCATCTGGAGCACCAGCCGGTCGCCGAAGAACAAGAACTCCCACCCCAGGTCGGCGTTGAAGGTGTGTAGCGTCGAGGCGATGGAGTAGACGCCGTTGGCCTCGGGCACGTTCGGCAGCGGGGGGCGGCCGGTGACCGAGGTGATGAGCTCGCTCGCGCTCGCGGTGCCCGAGAGGTCGAGCCTGGCGTAGCCTCCCATCAGCAGGAGCCCGGCGTTGGGGAAGGGCCGCCAGCCGCCGTGGATGCGCCACATCGAGCCGCTATCGAGGCTGATGCCGTAGAGGCCCGAGGAGGTCTGCGAGCTGGTTCCGGCGGCGGAGATGATGCCGTTGAAGGCGTCGCGGTAGAGCGCGGGGGTCGTGCCGACCGAGGCCATCACCCTCAGCCGGCCGGGGAGCTCGATGTCACCGCGCAGCGAGAGCGCCAGCGGTACCTCGGTGCCCGCGGCGACCTGGAAATGAAAGGGGTCGGCGAGGGCGATCGCCGGCGCGCACACCAGCGAGGCAAGCAGGGTGAGGGCGGCGGTGCGCATCGGGGGCCTCCATCTCGCGGTCGAACCATTGGTCCATCCACGGGACTGGTGCGCCCGACGGGTGCGGCGTTCATTCTCGGCTCAGGCCTGAGGCGAGGGCGCCGCAGCGGGCGGCTCGGGGACGAAGAGACGGACGGTGGTCCCTTCGCCGCGGCTGCTCTCGATGTCCACGGCGCCTCGGTGCGCGGTGAGGATGCGGTCGACGATGGCGAGCCCGAGCCCGGTGCCCGTGGTGCGCGTCGTGAAGAAGGCCTTGCGCGCGCTGTTACGGACCTCGGTATTCATCCCCTCGCCGGTGTCGATGACGGCGATCTCGCGCCCGGCGACGCCCTGGCGGGTCTTTCGGGTGAGGGTGATGGTGAGCGCGCCGCCCGTCCCCATGGCCTGTACGGCGTTCTCGATGACGTTCTCCAGGGCGTGCCGCAGCAGGTGCGCGTCGCACTGGATGGGGGTCTCCGCCTCGGGGCTGGAGCGCAGCTCGACCTCGGTGCCCGCGCGCTCGGCGGGACCGAGGCAGCGGATGATGAGCTCCTTCGGGAGGATCTCGCGGGCCTCCGGGTGGAGCGGCCGGGCGAGGGTGAGCAGGTCGGTGACGATGCGGTTGATGCGGTCGGCCTCCTCCTCGAGGATGCCCAGCAGCAGGTCGCGCTCCCTCGTAGGGAGCGGTCGGCGCAGCGACGCGACGGCGTTGAGGATGATCGCCAGGGGGTTGCGCACCTCGTGGGCGACGATGGCGGAGAGCTCGCCGACGGCGGCGAGGGCCTCGCGCTGCTGGAGGGCGTCGCGCACCCGGGCGAGCTCGTCGTCGCGGTGGGAGAGCTCCTCGGCGAGGCGCGCGGTGAACACCAGGGAGAGCGCCCCGATGTGGATGAACATGAAGTGCTCGAGCAGGAAGGGCGACGGGAGGTGCGTCACGCCGGTGGTCGAGTCGTGGACGACGCCGCAGGCGACGAGGAGGTAGCTGAGCGCGACGCCCCACATCCAGCGGCCCTGGGCGCGGGCGGCGCGGAAGAAATAGAACGAGGTGGAGACCAGCGCCGCGAGGATCGCGGGGAACATCGCGACCTGGGCGGCGGGGGCGATGTGCGCCTCGCGGTAGATGATGGTGAAGGGCCCGAGCACCACCCGCTGGACGTACTCGTGGTCGTGGACGACGACGCCGAAGAGGTTGAGGGCGAGGAGGACGCCGAACCAGGCGTAGGCGGGCTTGAGCCAGCGCCGCGCCTTCGGGGAGGCGTCGGAGAGGCGCATGGCGAGGTCGAGGGCGACGGGCATGGAGCCGAGTCCGGCGGCGATGCGGACCTGCTCCCAGGGGATGGGGCCGACGGGCTGGTGGCCGTAGCGGAGCACCGAGGCGAGGTCGTAGAGGACGCTGAGCACAAGCAGCGCGCCGAAGCAGCGGGCGTCGCCCAGCAGGCGACGAAACAGCCCGAGGAACACGAAGTTCGCGAGAAGGAAGACATAGACGGTCAGCCACGCGAAGGTGACGCTCGCGAAGGGGTTCACGATGCTCGACCGGAGAGTGTAGGCGAGGAATGCCGTGGGGAGGGATGTGGAGATGTGCCGCAGGGAGTGCTGCGAAGTTGGCAGCGCCTGTGGGGCCGTGATGGAATCATCGGGCGATGAGGTATTCGATGCGGCAGTGGGGCTTCGGGCTCGCGATGGTGGGTGTGGTCGCGCTCGAGGCGACGGCCGCGCAGGCCCAGCAGGGCGGGTACACCGTGGTGGGGGGCACCCCGAACGGGACCTCGTCCATCGGGGTGGTGCCCTCTGCGGGTCAGGATCCGGGGCCGCGCCAGGTGGGGACGCGGCGGCTCGACGGCGCGAGAGCGCATCGGCCCGAGGAGTACGGAGGCGTGACGCCGGGGGTGGCCTCGCTGGCGCCGGGCCTCCGTCGCCTCGCGCGGCAGGGCAGGACCCAGGCGCCCGTGGTGGCCTGGCCGGGCTTCCAGATGGTCCCTGGGGGGAGTCGGGTCTTCGTGGCGATGACGCGCCCCGGGGTGGTCACCGAGACGCGCACTCCACTGACGCGGGTGTTCCACATCGCGGGGGGGAGGGTCGGGCTGTCGAACAACCGCCGTCCGCTCATCACCGAGGCCTTCGACACCCCGGTGACCCGCGCCTTCCTCCGCAGCGTCCGCGGCGGCGTCGACCTGGTCGTGCAGGTGCGCGCCGAGGTGGACCACCGCATGTCCCAGGAGCCCGGCCCGCAGGGGCTCCACTTCGTCTACATCGACTTCCCCCCCTTCCAGGCCCCGGAGACGATGCGCCTCCGACTGCCCAGCGGCGCCATGCAGCAGGTCGAGGTCGGCTCTCCCGTCACCACCAACGCCGTGGTGCCGCGCGAGCCCGGTCCGCGCCTGGGCGGCCCCGGCGTGGTGGTACAGCCCGGCGCCGACGCCGAGCGCCCGCCCGCGATGCGCTAGCCGCGCCCCGCCCGTTGTCCCTCATGGAGCCGACGCTCCGACAGACCCCCATCACCACCCGATCGCCGCGCGCCGCTGCGGCGCTGGGAGACGCACTCCTGCGCCGGGCCGACCGGGGCGAGGTGGGCCACGCCTGCTCGCTCGTCGAGGGCCCGGTGGTGGTGCTCGGAGCGCGGCAGAGGCGCGCGACCGTGACGGTGTTCCCGGAGGTGGTGCGGCGTCGCACGACGGGCACCGCGGCGTGGATCGGTCGCCGCGCACTCTGGTGCTCGCTGGCGCTCCCCATGGTGGGCTCGCTCTACTCCGACGCGACGCTCGCGACGCTGATCAACCGCAACGTGCGCCCGTGGCTGCGCGGCTTTACCCGATCGGGTATCTCCGCGGCCTACTTCGGGCGCGAGTGGATCGCCGTCGCCCACCGACCCGCGGCGGTGCTTGGCTACGACCTGTCGCCCTCCGGCGCGGTGCTGCTGGAGATGATCGCGGGGTGGGATGATCCCGTCGCGCTGCCCGCGGAGCACGCCGCGGAGGCTGAGCGGGCGCTCGACCGATGGCGCTCGAAGGAGCCCGTGGCGCTCGGCGGCGGTCGCGACCCGATGGCGGTGCTTGGCGCGCTCGCGGCGGCGGTGGCCGAGCGGGCGGGGGCGACGGTGACGGTGACGGAGGAGCTCGCCGAGGAGGGGGCGGAGGCCGAGGAGGTGCCCGAGGGGGAGGCCGCGTCGGTGGCGGTCCCGATCGGGCGGGTGGAGGCCGTGAGCGCGGGGGCGGGGCTCTGGCTGGGCGGGGACGCTCTGGCGGCGACCCCGTGGCTGGACGCGCTGGCCGCGGCGCTCTCCCGGGGCGAGGCCTGTCCGACGGAGGGCGCGGCGGTCGACGGCGCGCGGCCCGAGGACTGGGCGCGTGCGGCGGCGCTGCTGCAACGGGGTTGACGCTTACCTGGGGGGGTAAGATAGCTTCGGTCGCGGCGGCGCCGGGAGCGGGCTCGCGACGCCGCCTGTGATGGAGTCGCCGCGATGGCGACGAGGAGGACGACGATGGCGAAGGTGGGAGTTCTCGGGTCGGGGGACGTGGGCAAGGTGCTCGCGCTGGGGTTCAAGAAGCACGGCCACGACGTGCGCATCGGCAGCCGCGAGGGCACGAAGCTCGCGGGCTGGTCGGCGGAGAACGGCGTCGCGGAGGGCACCTTCGAGGTGGTCGCGGCGCACGGCGAGGTGCTGGTGCTGGGCGTCGCAGGGCGCGTGGCCGAAGAGCTCGTGAAGGGCCTCGCTCGCTCGCTGGAGGGCAAGACGGTGATCGACGCGACCAACCCCATCGCCGGCGGTCCGGTCAACGGCATCCTTCCCTACTTCACGGGGCCCAACGACTCGCTGATGGAGCGGCTTCAGAAGGCCGCGTCGGGCGCCCGCTTCGTGAAGGCCTTCTCGTCGGTGGGCAACGCGTTCATGGTCAACCCGAGCTTCCCCGGCGGGCGACCGACGATGTTCATCGCGGGCGACGACAGCGGGGCGAAGGCCCAGGTCACGGGCATCCTCGAGCAGTTCGGCTGGGACGCCGAGGACGTCGGCGGCGTGGAGGGGGCCCGCGCCATCGAGCCGCTCTGCCAGCTCTGGTGCGCCCCGGGCTTCCTGCGCAACCAGTGGGCCCACGCCTTCAAGGTGCTGCGGATGTAAGGGCCTCCGCGCGCTCGCGCGGAATTCGGCACAGTCCCACCAAAACTCTTCGCGGGCTCGTCCGTCCCAACCCGGGCCATGAGCTACCGCAACGACGTCGAGGCCCTGCAGATCCGTCTCTCCCAGCTCGAGCAGGAGCTCGCTGGCATCCGCGACGAGCGCGCCCGGCTGGAGCGCGCCGCCCGCACCGAGCCGAGGCTGATCACCGAGCTCGACGCCGTGCGCCGCGAGCTCCACGCCCGCGCCCCGCGCAGGCTGCCGATGCTCGACGACATCCGGGTGGCCTCGCCCTGCCACGAGCGCTGGGACGCGATGACCGGCGACGAGCAGGCCCGCTTCTGCGGGAGCTGCAGGAAGAACGTCTACAACCTCTCCGCGATGACCCGCGAGGCCGCCGAGGCGCTGGTGCGCTCGAAGGAGGGCGACCTCTGCGTCCGGTACTTCCGCCGCACCGACGGGACGATCCTCACGGCCGACTGCCCCGTCGGGGTGCGCCGCAAGCGGGTGCAGCTCGTCGCCGCCGCGGGGGCCGTGACCGCGCTCGCCGCGGGCGCCGTGGCCCTCGCCTTCGCGCAGATGGGCTCGGCCGTTCCGACGACCGCGACGCCGACCGTGGCGCCCAGGGTGGATCCTCCGGTGACGTCGGCGCCCGTTCCTGTGGAGGAGATCCAGGGGCAGATGGTGCAGGGGGATGTGGCTCCGATGATGGGCACGCCCGCCGTGGATCCGGCGCCGATGCAGACGCGCCCACGGATGGGGCGGCCGATGCTGCGCGAGCGGCGCTGAGGGGGGTGTCTATCCCTTGAAGACCGACTGCCGCGCCCGCAGCAGCCGGTCGAGCGTGCCCTGGATGGTCTCTCTCAGCTTCTCGTTGAGCCGGTTGACCAGCACGATGTCCTCGCTCTGCTCGGGGCGGTAGGCGTCCATGGCCATGGGCTCGCCGAAGACGATCTTCCAGCGCGCCGGGAGCCCCGCGAGCCCGAGCGGACCGAGCAGCGGAAAGGTCGGGGTGATCGGCACGAAGGGAAGCCCCAGCATCTTCGAGAGCCGCCCCGACTGGAAGAGCATCGGGTACGTCTCCTCCGCCCCGACGATGGTCACCGGGATGATCGGGGTCCCAGTTCGGATGGCCAGCTTGATGTGCCCGCCGCGCCCGAAGCGCTGGAGCTGGTAGCGCTCGCGGAAGGGCTTGGCGATGCCCTTCACCCCTTCGGGGAAGAGCGCGAGGCAGGCGTCCTTGCGCAGCAGCCGCTCGGCGTTCTCCTGGCAGGCGCGCACCGCGCCGAGGCGGTTGAGGTAGGCGCCCGCGAAGGGGAAGTGGAAGATGAAATCCTCCGCCAGCCAGCGCAGCGGGCGGGCGCCCGGGTGCTCCTTGCGCAGCGCCGTGGCCAGCATGATCCCGTCGAGGGGGATGGCGCCCGAGTGGTTGGCCACCAGCGCCACGCGCCCGCTCGTGGGGACGTTCTCGATGCCCTCGACCTCGACGCGCCACCAGCGGTCATAGAGGAGGTCCCACACCGGCTGCCAGCGGCGCGCGTACTCCGGGTCGAGGCCGAAGTCGTCGACCTCCTCGGAGCGATCGCGGATGGCGGTCTGCCCCCACCGGCGGAGGTAGTAGTCGCTCCCGAGCAGCTCGCGCGCGGCGTCGAAGGGCTCGTCGTCGAGCACCGGCGCGGCGGCGGTCGCGGGGCCTAGGGCGCGCTCCTCTTCGGGCCGGGTCAGCGCCTTCAAGCGCGACGCCAGCCGGTCGAGCAGGGGGCGGCTCTCGGCCGGGTCCCTGGCCTGGTCGAGCAGCGCGTCGAGCTGGGCGATGACGGACTCCAGCGAGGGCTCCTCGACCTCGGCCCCGACGGCCTTCTCCACGGATGGAGAGGGGGAGGCCGGAGACGGAGGCGCCTCGCTCGCCGCGGCCGCAGGGGCCTCTTCCGTGAGCGCGGGCTTCTTCTTCTTCTCCTGGCCCTCTTCATTCACTGAGAGGGGGTGAGGGGGTGAGGTCTTCTTCCCCTTCGTCGCCGCAGGGCTCTTCTTCGCGGGGGGAGCTGCCTTCTTCGCGGAGGCCGTCGCGGGCTTCGGGGAGTCTCCGCCGAAGGGGTCGTTGCCGAGGACTTTGCGCGCCATAAGGGGTGAACCGCTCGTGAAGGGGGAAAAGAGGCTCAGGGGGTCGTGCGGAGCAGGTGCGCGTCGCGCATCCGCTGGGAGTGGGCGTAGTCGAGCACCGCCTCGCGGGTCGTGAACGCCGGGCGGAACTTCAGCTCGCGGAGGGCCTTGTCGCCGTCGGCGACGCAGAGCCAGCGGGCGTAGTCGACGAAGGTGGGCGGCGCCTCGCTGAGCTGCGCCGTCCAGAGCGCGTTCACGATGGGGTACATCACCGGGTGCGGGATCGGCAGCCCGAGGCGCCCCGTGAGCTGGATCACCGTGGAGAGCGGGAGCACCCCGTCGCCGACGATGTTGAACACGCCGGGGATGTCGCGCATCACCGCGAGCTTGAAGGCCGCGAGCGCGTCGACCTCGTGGAGGAACTGCATCAGCGGGTCGAAGCCCATCACCGTCGGGACCATGGAGCGCCCGAGGTAGCGGGTGAGGTAGTTCTTCACCGTGGGCCCGAGGATGGGCGCGAGGCGCAGCACCGTCACCAGCGTGCCGGGCGAGCTGCGCGCGAAGCTCGCGACCACCTGCTCGGCCTCGATCTTGTCGCGCAGGAAGCGGCTCTCCGAGTGCCCACGGAGCGGGTGCGTCTCGGGGAGGAAGTTGGGGTTTCGCGGCGACGCCCCGTACAGGATCGTGTGCGACCAGAGCACGAACTTATGCACCGGGCGCTCTCGACACGCGTTGAGCACGTGCAGCGTGCCGACGCTCTCCAGCTCGTGGGCCCAGGCGCTCGCGTGCGTCGGGGACGAGAGGAAGGCCATGTGCAGCAGCGTGTCGACCTGCTCGCTGGCGAAGATCTCCGCGAGCCGCGCGTCCACCCTCGGCTGCGTCAGGTCGACCTTGTAGAACCGGGTCTTGCGCCCCGCCGTGGCCGGCCGCTCGACGTCCAGCGCCACGATGCGCGACACCCGGTCGTCGTCCTCCAGCAGCCCGATGAGGTTGCGGCCCAGGAAGCCGTCTGCCCCGGTGAGCGCCACCACCCGACCGGGCGGGGTCACCTTGGTGACCGCGTGCGCGTCGTGGTCCTTTGCGTCCGTCATCGTCGACCCTTCCCGCTCGCCGTCTCCCTGAGGAGCCCAATCCTGCCGTCGCCGCCTGCGGGCGCGGACGCTATCACAACCGCTATCGAAGCCCGAGGCGCCGCGCCGCGGTCTCCGTCGTGCGCGCGCGCACCGTGTCCTCGTCGTCGCCGCGAAGCTCCGCGAGCTGCCGCACCGTGTGCGCCAGGTACGAGGGCTCGTTGGTCTTCCCCCGCATCGGGATCGGCGCGAGGTAGGGCGAGTCCGTCTCGATCATCAGCCGGTCGAGCGGGATCACCCTCGCCGCCGCCCGCACCGCCTCGGCCTTCTTGAAGGTCACGATACCCGAGAGGCTGACGTCGAAGTCCAGGTCCATCGCGGCGCGGGCGAAGGCCTCGTCCTCGGAGAAGCAGTGGATCACCCCGCCCACGTCCCGGGCCCCCTCCTCGCGCAGGATCGACAGCGTGTCCGCGGGCGCCTCTCGCGTGTGGATCACCAGGGGCTTCTTCGCCTCCTTCGCCAGCGCGATGAACCTCCGGAACACCTCCCGCTGCACGTCGCGCGGCGAGCTGTCGTAGTGGTAGTCGAGGCCCACCTCGCCGACCGCCACGACCTTCTCGTGGGCGATCATCCGGGCCATCTCCGCGTAGGTCTCCCCGGTGCAGCCCGCCGCGTCGTGAGGGTGGACGCCCGCGGTCGCTCGCACGTCGCGCTCGGCCTCCGCCATGGCGATGGCGTCGCGGGCGCCGTCGGTCCCCCGGCCCACGCCCACGGTGACGAACCACGCGATGCCGGCAGCCCGCCCCCGCGCCAGGATCGCCTGCCGCGCCTCCTCGGAGTCGGCGTAGTCGAGGTGGCAGTGCGAGTCGACGATGGGGACGCTCACTGCGAGCTCTCCCCCAGCGCGAGCCGGGCGTGCGAGCGGGCGGGCGTCGGGAGGATGCTGCGGGCGAGGCGCTCGAGCACCGAGCGGGCGTCCGGGTGGTGGCGCACCGAGCCCAGCGCGTCGATGGCGTCGAGGCGCAGCTCGGCGGAGTCTTTACCCGGGATGGTATGCGTCCCCCGGGCGAAGGCCGTCACCCGCTCGACGGCGCCCTCGTCCCCGGCGCGCACCCTGGCGATGGAGGCGATCACCGCCACCCTGAGCCGCGTCGGGTCGCGGTCGTCGGAGGCGCGGCGCAGCGACGCCATGGCCCGCTCTCGCTCTCCGGGGCTGAGCTCGAAGGGCGGGTCGAGCTGCGGGTCGAGCAGGTAGCCGAGCTGCTCGGCGCCCTCGGAGGCGATCCAGGGGTCGGCGTCGTCGACGGCCTCGAGGGCCGCGGCGAAGCCCTCGCTCGGGCTCGCCCTCACGATGCCCAGCAGGGCCTGGTAGCGCACGTCGTCGTGGCGGTGGCGCAGCGCGCCGCGCAGGGCCTCGAGGGCGCGGTCGCCGCCGAGGTCGGAGAGGGCCACGGCGGCCATCTGGCGCACGGTGCTCTCGCCGTCGTCGAGGCGGGCGGCGATGGCGTCGAGCAGGTGCCGCGCGTCGAGGGCGCCGAGGGTGGTGAGCGCGGCGGTGCGCACGCTGGAGTCGCCGTCGTCGAGCAGCGGGGCGAGCGCGTCGGCGGCGGCGCGCGGGGTGTCGGTGCCGACAGAGAGGAGGTCGGCCGCGGCGGAGGCGCGCACCGAGGGCTTGGAGGAGGTGAGGTCGCGCAACGCAGCGGCGTACGTGCGTCGCAGCGGCGAAGGCTGAAACATCACTTCACCCGGGTTCCGGCGGGGTACTCCTTGCCGAAGGTGGCGAGCGAGAGCGAGTCCGACGGGCCCGCCGCGAGGAGCATCCCGTGAGAGACGAGCCCCTTGCCGAAGTCCCTCGGGGCGAGGTTGGCGACGACCACCACCTGCTTGCCGACCAGCTCCTCGACCGCCGGAAACGCCAGCGCGATGCCCGCGATGATGGTGCGGGGACCACCACCTTCGCCCAGGTCGACGGAGAGCTTGAGGAGCTTGTCCTTGCGAGGGATGCGCTCGGCGGTGAGCACCTTGCCGAGGCGCAGGTCGACCTTGGCGAAGTCGTCGTAGGCGATGGTGGCCGAAGGCTCCTCGGCGGCGGGCGCGGCAGGCGCGGCGGGCGCGGCGGCGGGGGTGGCGGCGGCGGCGGTCTCGGTCGCGGGCTTCTCTTCGGTGCTCATGGTCTTTGCGGTGCTCTTCGGGGTCGCTTCGGCGTCGCGGACATCCAGGGCGAGCAGCATCGCCGCCTCGGTGGCCGGGTCGTACTTGGGAAACACGGGCTGTCCCGGGCGCACCTCGGTGTGCGCGGCCAGGGCGCCCCAGGAGAGGGGCCAGAGGTCGGCGTCCTCGCGGGGGCTGAGCGGGTCGAGGCCGAGCTGGTGGCGCAGCTCGTCGCTCTTCGTGGGCGTCACGGGCCAGAGCATCACGGCGACGGCGCGCACGATCTCCAGCACGTGGGCGATGACCACCCCGAGGCGCGTGCGGTCGTCGGTCTTGGCGAGCTTCCACGGGGCGGTCTCGTCGAAGTAGCGGTTGGCCGTGCGCGCGGTCTCGATGGTGAGCTCGAGCGCCCGGTGCATCGCGAGGACGTCCCACGCCGCGGCGACCTCGGTCACCAGCGTCGCCACCCGGGCGCGGAGCGTGCGCTCGATGTCCGAGAGGTCCTCGTCCTTCACATACGGAACCTTCCCCTCGAAGTACTTCCCCACGAAGGGGAGCGCCCGGTGGAGCAGGTTGCCGACGGTCTCGCCGAGCTCGGCGCGGGCGCGGTTGATGATGCCCGGGATGGAGAACTCGCCGTCCTGTCCGAAGCCCACCTCCCTCAGGAGGTAGAAGCGCAGCACGTCGGCGCCGAGCACCTCGGCGATGCGCACCGGGTCGGTGGTGCCGGGCGTCTTCACGGCGGTGAGCCCGGGGGTCTTGGAGGTCTTGCGGCCGCCGGAGAGCAGGTACCCGTGGGTCCAGATGGTGGTGGGGAGGGAGACCCCCGCGCTCATCAGGAAGGCCGGCCAGTACACCGCGTGGAAGCGCACGATGTCCTTGGCGACGAGCTGCACCTGCGGCGGCCAGAAGTCCTGCTCCGGGGTGCCATCGACCGCGGTGAGGTAGTTGAAGAGCGCGTCGAACCACACGTAGATGACGTGCCCGGGGTCGTCGGGGACGGGGATGCCCCAGGTGAAGTTGGAGCGCGAGACCGAGAGGTCATCGAGGCCCGACTGCACGAAGGAGACGATCTCGTTGCGCCGCGTCTCCGGCAGCACGAACTCCGGGTGCTCTTCATAGAGCTTGAGCAGCCGGTCTTGATAGCGCGACAGCCGGAAGAACCAGGTCTCCTCCTCCAGCGTCTCCACCGGGCGCTCGTGGATGGGGCAGAGGCTCCCGGGGAGCAGCTCCTTCTCGGTCTTGTAGCCCTCGCAGGCGACGCAGTAGAGGCCCTTGTAGGTCCCCTTGTAGAGGTCGCCCGCGTCGCGCACCTTGCGCCACCACTTCTGCACGCCCTCCACGTGGCGCGGCTCCGTGGTGCGGATGAAGTCGTCGGGCTGCACCCCGAGCTTCGGCCACAACCCCCGGAAGCGCCCGCTCACCTCGTCGACGCAGGCCTGCGGGGTCACAGACGCCTTGGTGGCCTCGCGCTCGATCTTCTGCCCGTGCTCGTCGGTCCCGGTGAGGAAGCGCGCCCGCTCTCCGCGCATGCGGTGGTAGCGAGTGAGCGCGTCCGCGACGACGGAGGTGTAGGCGTGTCCGATGTGCGGCGAGCCGTTGACGTAATAGATCGGGGTCGTGACGTAGAAGCGCTGGGTCATGGTGGCGGTCTTCGTGGGGTTTACCTCAGACGGTAAACGCGCGGCGGTGGAGGGAGCGGCGGCCTACGGGGGAGCGGGGGGTGATCCCGCCGCGGGCGGCGCCGCTGGTAATAGCGCATCCACCGGGAAGGTCTCCACCCCGGCGTCGGTGAGCGCCACGCGCACGGTGCGGGCGAGCACGTCGACGTCGCGTACCCGGCCCTCGCCCCTGGGGGTGAGCACCCGCTTGCCGGGCTTGGGGAAGAGCGAGCGCTGCGAGCGGTAGAAGGCGTCCTCGTAGACGAGGCAGCACATGAGGCGGCCGCACACGCCGCTCACCCGCTCGGGCTTGAGCGCGAGGCCCTGCTCCTTGGCGTGGCGGATGGACACCGGGGCGAAGTCCGCGAGGAAGGTGTTGCAGCAGAGCTGCAGCCCGCAGGGGCCGACTCCCCCGATGGCCTTGGCGGCGTCGCGGGCGCCCACGTGGCGGATCTCCACCCGGCTTCGCAGCGCCTGGTTGAGCTGCCGGCCGAGCTCTCGCAGCTCGATGCGATCCTCGCTGGAGAGGTGCACCACCACGCGCTGGCCGGTGCGGGAGATCTCCACCCTCAGCACCTTGGCGGGGAGGTTGAGCGAGTGAAGCAGGGCGGAGGTGGTGCGCACCGCCTCGGCTTCCTTGAGACGCGCGCGGGCCTCGGCCTTGAGGTCGCCCTCGTCCGAGCGGCGCACGATGCGGGGGACCATCCTCGACTCGACGAGCTGTCTCCGGGAGGGGAAGGCCACGACGGCCATGGTGACCCCGCGGTCGGCCTCGACCAGCACCGTGTCGCCCTTGCGCAGCAGGAGCGTCCCGGCGTCGGCGAGGGTGGCGCGGGAGGCGTCGGCGACGCGCACCAGCGCGACGTTCATCAGCACGGCGTGGGGGGAGGAGGCGTCGTCGGGAAACTCCGGCTCGCCGTAGGGATCGACGTCCGCCGCGAAGCTCTCCAGGGCCAGGTGCACCCGCCGGGGCTCGACCGGCGGCGGCGGCGGTGGCGGCAGCTTCGAGGGGCGCGCAACCGGCGGCGGGGGCGGGGCCTTCGACGGGCGGGCGCCGGGAGGTGGCGGGGCCTTGGAGGGTCGCGCACCGGGAGGAGGCGGGGCCTTCGAGGGGCGGGCGCCGGGAGGAGGCGGGACCTTCGAGGGCCTCGGCGGAGGGGGCTTCGAGGGCCTCGCGGGAGGGCGCGGCGCGTCGGCTCCCTGCGGGGGCGGCGGAGGGCGGCGGGACGGGCGGCGCTCGCTCACGGGCGAACCTCACGGAGGCGGACGAGCATGTTCTGGAGCTGCATCCCGACGTTGAAGCTGGTGGCGCCGTCGAGCAGGTCCATGGTCTCCCGGACGATCTCCGCTCGGTGGGCGTTGACCAGCGACTGGCGAGGGGCTTTACCCGAGGAGGTAAGCGCCTCGTTGCGCAGGTGGCGGTAGAGCAGCGCGAGGGTCTCGTCGAGCGCCGCGCGGCCGAACTGGTCGGGCTTCTCCGGCGGCTCCTTGTAGCGGGTGGCGAGCTCGACGAAGCCCCCGACGGCGACGCCGGGCACGCGCAGCGCCGAGAGGATCTCCTCCAGCAGCTTCTTCCTCGCCGCGAGGTGCTTCGGGTCCTTGTAGATGAGGGCCCGCCCGGGGCTGCCCTCGGCGAGCGGGAGCAGCTCGGCGATGTGCTCCGGGGTGAGCTCGAGGCCCTCCAGCACGGCGCGCACGTCGGGCTCGTCGAGGAGGCCGAAGTTCACCGTCTGGCAGCGCGACCGGATGGTGGGCAGCAGCGCCGAGGGGCGGTGCGAGAGCAGCACGAAGTGCGTCTCCGGGGGAGGCTCCTCCAGGGTCTTCAGCAGCTTGTTGGCGGCGTTCGGGTGCAGCCGCTCGGCCTCGCGGATGATGATCCAGCGGGTGCCGCCCTCGTGGGGGCGGAAGGCCACGGCCGCCATGATCGGCTTCATCTGCTCGACGACGATCTCCTGGCGCAGCTTCTTGTCGTCGGGCTCGTCGCTCTCCCGGTCGCGGGCCGAGGCCGAGTCGCGAAACTCGCGCTTCACCACCAGCAGGTCGGCGAACTGTCCGCTCGCGATGCGTCGGCAGTTGGTGCACTCGCCGCAGGCGTCGTCCGCCGGGGTCGCGCGCGCCGTGCAGTTCATGGTCTGCGCGAGCGCGTGGGCCACCCGGTCCTTCCCGACGCCCAGCGGGCCCGAGAAGAGGTAGGCGCTGGCGGTGCGACGCTGGACGATCGCACGGCGCAGGAGCCCGATCGCGGCCTCGTGGCCGCGCACCGAACGAAAGCCCTGCAACAGCGGTTCGGTCATTGGGGTTCGGCCCTCCCGGTAACACGGGCCGGAGACTGGCAGCAACGATCAGGAGGGCGGGAGATTACGTGGGAAGGTAAACAACCGCCGCGCTCACATGCAGCAGGCGAGGCAGCGGGTGTCGTAGCAGCGGCCGTAGTTGCGGCTGCCCGGGGCGTCGCAGCACGACTGCCCCGCCGAGCACCGGACGAGGGCGCAGGGCGAGATGCCCGAGTCGCGGGTGGTGACGCAGCTGCCGCTCGAAGCCACGCGCGTGCCCGAGGCCTGGGCCACGCAGCTGTTGGAGTAGGTGTTGCCGTCGCAGCCGCAGACGGGGCTGTACAGGCTGGGGCAGAGGGTCGGCCGGGTCTGGCACGTGCCGGCGGTGCCGCAGCCGGTGCCCGCGCAGTACTGGCTGCGGGCGTCGCAGTCGGAGTTGCCGAGGCAGCGGCCCGGCGGGGCGTCGGCGACGCCCGCGTCGCGCGTCGGGGCCACGCAGCAGGTGGTGCAGGTGCGCGGGTAGCAGCCGCCGTACGAGGGAGCCCCCGGCACGTCGCAGCACGCCGTGGTCGCTGTGCAGCGGATGGTCGCGCACACCGAGATCCCCGAGTCGATCGGCGGGACATCGCGAGGAGCGCCCGCGTCCACGGCGGTCGCGCAGGCGCCGCGGTCTCGCACCCGGGCCCCGCTCGCGGCGGCTTCGCAGGTGTTGCCGTAGGTGCGTCCGTCGCAGCCGCAGACCGGGAGGTACACCGTCGCGCAGCCCATGGGACGCGCCTCGCAGCGCCCCGGTCCATCGCACGACACAGCCGAGCAGAACTGCGAGCGGCCGCAGTCGGAGTTGCTGAGGCACTGGGCCGTGATCCCGGAGTCGACGGGCGTCGGTGCATCGATGGGGGGCGAGACGACGTCGATGGGCGTCGGTGCGTCGGTGGGGTTGCCCGCGTCGGTGGGGTTGCCCGCGTCGATGGGGTTGCCCGAGTCGATGGGGTTCCCGGCGTCGGCCGGGGCGACCCAGGTGTCGACCGGCGCGGCGGCGTCCTGCTCCGTCGGATCGCCTCGGTCTTCTGCCTGGCCGACGTCGTCGGTGGGGTCGATCACCGGGGTGAGGGTGCTGCCGCAGGCGGCGCTGAGGAGGCCGAGGAGGAGGAGGCCGCGAAGGCGGAGGGAGGCGGTTGCCATAGGCCTCGGAGCCTACACGGGGCCTCGCGCCGCGCGAACTCCCCTACGCGTGCCCGCGAATCGAGAGGCGGTGGGTGTGCGGCTTTCCCTGCCAGGCGACGGTGACCTCGATCAGCTCGTCGTTCACGGCGCGGCCGAAGTACGCCACGCCAGGGTCGCAGGGGATCGAGTCCGCGTGGTCGAAGCCCCGCCCGGTCATCCACGACACCTCCACCACCGGGGGCCGCTCTCCCGCCGCGGGGATGAGCCCGTGAAGGGCCACCACGCGCCCGCCGTGCAGCCGCTCGAAGGAGAGCGACTCGAAGCGCCGCTCGGTGAACTCCGCCGCGGAGGGGAAGCCCTCGCCCACGTCCTTCAGCTCGGGCAGGTGCTGGTGCAGGTACTTCACCAGCAGGTCGTAGGTGGGGTGCTTGAGCCCCGGGAGCCTCTTCTCCGGGGCGATGACCGGCAGTCCGTCGAGGTCGAGGTCGTGAAGCTCGACGTGGATGTGCCAGCGCGAGGCGAGGGCGAGCTCGTCGACCGAGTCGTCGGCGAGGCTCTTCAACAGCCAGTGGAAGGGGCTCACGGTGCCGCCGCGCCGACGGTGGATCACCGACTCCCACAGCGGCCGTCGGATCTCCCAGCGGCCGCCGTGCGCCCGCACCATGACCTCGCCGAGCCAGGCCGCGGCGTGGACGATCACCTGCAGGAAATGGCTGTCCGGCGAGGACGGATCGCTCTGCGCCATCCACTCGTCGCGCCTCGCCCTGGTGAGCGCCCTGGCGAAGGTGGCGACCCCAGCGTCGGTGAAGGGCAGCGCCTCCCCGAGGAGCCCCTGGGCGTTGGCGGCGAACAGCTCGGCGGCCTCGGCGAGCGCCGCGGCGAAGGCGGGATTGTTGCCCGGGTTGGCGTCGACGTCGCGGTGGAGGAAGGGCGCCGCCCGCACGTCCGCGGGGTAGTGGGGCCAGAACCAGCGGGCGAGGAGGTCGGAGGCGGTGAGGGGTTCCATGAGGGGTGTTCGCCGGGCGGTGCCCATAACACGGGCGCGCTGCCGTATGTTTGCGTGCAAGCGGGGGCGCGGTGCTTCATCCTCACCACCCGACGCGAGGTCCTCCTCCGACTCTCCCCCCAGCACCCCCCCCTTACTCCTTCTGCCGGTACCTCATAGCGATGCTGCCGCCGTTCACCTTCGCGAACACGCCCCGACTGCAGCTCCGCCCGCTGGTGATGCAGGAGGCGCGAGAGCTGCTGCTGGTGGTGATGGCCTCCCGCGAGTCGCTGGGGCGCTACATGTCCTGGCCTCGCGAGATGGTCGAGCTCGAGCACGCGCGGCGCTTCGTGAAGATGGGCCGTGAGCAGTGGCTGGCCGGGCGCACGGTGCGCCTCGGGGTGTTCGAGCGGGAGAGCGGCGCGCTGGTGGGCAACGTCGAGCTCGACGGCGTCGACTCGCGGCGGCGGCAGGCGGAGCTCGGGTACTGGGTGCGCAGCGACCGCGAGGGCAACGGCTACGCGGGGGAGGCGGCGCGCTCGATGCTGCGCTACGCCTTCGACACGTTGAGGATGCACAAGGTCAGGGCGGACGTGGCGGTGGGCAACGAGGCGAGCGCTCGCGTGCTGGAGAAGCTGGGCTTCTCCCGCGAGGGGACGCTGCGGGAAGACCGCCCGGTGGGCAACGTCTTCGTCGACCACTGGCGCTACGGGCTGCTGTCCAGGGAGTTCCGCTGAGACCCATGAGCGAGACCGTCTGCGCGCGCTGCGGCGCCGAGAAGCCCGTCGATGGCCGCTGCGCGGCCTGCGCCTTCGACGCGGGCGAGCCCGCCGCGGTGGGCCACGCGCACGCCGAGGCACCCGCCTCCGAGCTCGCCCGCTGGTGGTCGAGCGGCCGGCTCTCGGTGCTCCTCGCGGGGCTCTGCTTCCTCGGCGCGCTGGGCCTGCCTCTCCTCGGCGGGCTCACGATGCGCGTCGACGGAGAGTTTCTCACCAACGTCACCGTGCGCCCGTGGGACCTCCTCATGGGCACCTACCCCGCCCTGCGAGGCCGCCTGAGCGCGTGGCTCCTCCCGGGCGCCGGCATCTTCCTCCTCTCGCTCCTCCGCTCCCGCCGCACGGCGCCCACGATGATGGCCACGCGCCCGCTCATCGCCAGCATGTCCCTCGCGCCCATCGTCGCCCTGGTGCTGCCCATCGTTCGGCTGCGCGATCGCGGCGGCGCTCCCGTGGTGGGGGCGGCGCTCGCGCTGGGAGCGCTGGGCGTGGTGCTCTGCTGGCACGCGGCGTCGGTCTTCGGCCGGGGGATGCCCGAGCGCCTCGTGAAGGTGGTCGAGCGCGACGACGACGACGACTGACGCCCCTGAGGCTGATCGTGGTCGGTCGATATCTTGAAGGCCCTGGCGATCCCACTACCCTGCGGCAGCATTGCCCGATGCCGCTCACCCGCTTCACTTCACACTGAGGAACCCGATGTTCAACGCACTCCCGAGGACGCTCGCAGTCGTCCTGCTCCTGGCTGGCATCTCGGCCTGTACTCCTCGCGGCATCGGCGCTCTCACTGACTTCGACTCCGGCGGCTCCGACACCCCGGCGACCGCGGACGGCGGCCCCTCGACCGACACCCCTGCGGTCGCGATGGACACCCCCGTCGTGGCGATGGACGTCCCCGTGGCTCCCACCGACACGCCCGTGGCGCCGGTGGACAATCCCCCTCCGGTGGACAACCCCCCGCCTCCGATCGACATGCCTCCGCCTCCGGTGGATGTCCCCATGATGATGACCTGTCCGACCGGGCTCGCGCTCTGCGGCGCCTTCTGTCGTGACATCGCGACGGACGAGTCCAACTGCGGCGCCTGCGGCACCCGCTGCACCTCCACGCAGGTCTGCTCCGTGGGCCGCTGCATGGACGTCTCGGGCTGCAGCGCTCCCCGCATGAACTGCGGCGGGAGCTGCACCGACACCTCCTCGGACAACGCCAACTGCGGCGCCTGCGGCACCGCCTGCCCCGCCGGCACCGCCTGCTCCGCGGGCCGCTGTGTGTGCCCGGTGGGCGCGACCCTCTGCGGCGACCGCTGCGTCAACACCGCCTCCGACGGCGCCAACTGCGGCTCCTGCGGCCGGGCCTGCGGCGGGGGCCAGGTGTGCAACGCGGGCACCTGCATCAGCACCTGCCCCGCGCCCAACCAGATGTGCGGCTCGAGCTGCACCAACGTCCTCAACGACATCAGCAACTGCGGCCGCTGCGGCATCCGCTGCGGCGCCGGCCAGCTCTGCACCGCGGGCAGCTGCGTGACGCCCTGCGCGCCACCCGGCGTCATCTGCGGCGGGACATGCACCGACGTGACCCGCGACCTCGTCCACTGCGGCCGCTGCAACAGCCGCTGCGCCACGGGCCAGGTGTGCAGCGCGGGGGCGTGCGTCACCCCGACGGTGACCGGCATGGCGGGCGGGCCCTGCGTGCGCGACAGCGACTGCGGCGCCGGGGGCGCGTGCCTCTCGTCGGGCGGCGGCTTCATGGGGGGCTACTGCATCTTCGGCTGCCCCTCCGGGGCGGAGGCGGGCGACGCCTGCGCGGGCGGCACGGGCATCTGCCTCGCCAACGGCGCGCAGCTCATCTGCATGCGCGACTGCACGCCGGGCACGCTGGGGCAGTGCCGCACCGGGTACATCTGCATGGACGTGTCGTTCGACGGATCGATCGGCATCTGCTACCCGAACTGCAACGTCAACCCCGGCGCGGTCTGCGGCGCCCAGCAGTGCATCTCCTCGACCGGCGAGTGCTCCGGGCCATGCTCCTCGGAGGCGCCGATCTGCTCGTCGGGCAGCTCGTGCAACCTGTCGACGAGCCGCTGCGAGTGCGGCCCGAGCACCAACTGCGGCGCGGGCTACCAGTGCTATCCCCCCTCCGGGGCCCGCTCGGCCTTCTGCGGCTGCTCGTCGAGCGCCGTGTGCTCCGCGGGGCGCAGCTGCGACACCTCCACGGGCACCTGCATCTGACCGCTCTACCTCTCCCCGCCTCGTGACCGTCACCCTCCCAGAGCGCGCGTCGCGCATCGCCATGATCGCCCGGTGGAAGCCCGTGCACCTCGGTCACGCGGCGGTGCTGCACGCGCTGCTCGACCGGGCGGAGTCGGTGGTCATCGGGGTGGGGAGCGCCAACCGATATGACCTCGACAACCCCTTCACCGCGGAGGAGACGGAGAGGATGATCGACGCGGCCCTTGACGGGCGCCCGGGCTATTCCATGGTCCGGGTGAACGACCTGGGAGACGGCCCGCGGTGGGCGGAGATGGTCGCAGGGATGCTTGGTCCATTGGACTACTACGTGACCGCCAACGGATATGTGCGCTCGCTGCTGATGGACCGATACACGGTGGTGCACCCAGTGGCGCTGCTCGACCCGTCGCGGCGCGTTCGGGTGGACGGCACCATGGTGCGCCGGGCGCTGGCGACGGGCGGCGACTGGCGCTCGCTGGTCCCTGCCGCGGTGGCGGAGCTGATGGAGCGAGAGGGCTGGGCCGCGCGCTTCGTGCGGGAGTTCGGCGAGGCCACTCGGGCGGCGCTGCTGGCGGAGGGCGCGGAGGCGGCGATGCGCCGGGGCGACGGCCTCGATTGAGCGGTTGAAGGCGCACGGGCTGCCGTGCGACGCTGCGAAACACTGAAGGGAAGGGTGTTGCATGTATAGCTGGGGCGACGACATGGACGACTGGGCGAAGCCCGGTACGTACTCCTTCGACAAGAAGACGACCGAGGCTCGCAAGAAGGACGCGGAGCGCTCGAGGTCCGAGGGCCCGCGCACCTACAAGATCAAGGGCACCGGCCCCAACGTGCAGCTCACCGACCCGAAGAAGCGGGTGTCGACCACCTCGAAGACGCCGCTGGTCATCGGGGTCGACGTCACCGGCTCGATGCAGTCATGGCCCGCGGAGATCTTCGACCGGCTGCCGCTGCTCTACCAGACCTTGTCGCAGTACAAGCCCGACCTGGAGATCAGCTTCGCGGCCATCGGCGACACGAAGTCCGATCGATGGCCCCTTCAGGTGACGAAGTTCACCAGGGGCTTCGACCTCGAAGAGCAGCTGAAGGCGATCTACGGGGAGGGCGGCGGGGGAGACATCCCGGAGTCCTACGGGGTGTTCGCGTCGTGGGTGCTCAACCACGTGGAGATCCCCTCGCTCGACGAGCGGCCCTTCCTCATCGTCTTCGGTGACGCGCCGATGCACCCGAAGATCCGCGGCTCGGAGGCGAAGCACTTCCTCGGAGACGACATTCAAGACGCCGACAGCGTCACCACCTGGATGAACGTCACCCGCACCTGGAACACCTTCTTCCTCCGCCGCCCTGGCGGGGTGAAGGGCGACGAGACCGACAAGCAGTGGAGCGCCGCGCTGGGCGAGCAGCAGGTGGTTCACATGGAGGACGAGGGCCGCGCGGTGGACTACGCGATGGGCCTCATCGCCCGCTCCTGGGGCTTCTTCGGCGACTTCCAGCAGAACATGCGCGCCCGCCAGGACGAGGCGAAGGTCACGGCGCTCTCCGAGCAGCTCAGCCGGCTCGCGCCGAAGGTGGTGACCTGCCCCCACTGCGGCGCCCCATTGCGAGGGACGGCCGCGCTCAAGAGCGGCGCTCGGGTGACCTGCGTGTTCTGCCAGTCCATCGTCCAGCTCCCTTGAGGGTCTCGGCGGTCGTCACGGTCCCGCCCTATGCGACCTTCCTGGAGGAGGTCGCGCGGCACCCGCTGGTGACGGGACTTCGTCTCAATACGGTGATGCCCATCAAGGGATCTCCCCACGACACGCTCCGGCGCTTATCGGGATACGGGGTTCCGTTGTGGGTTGACCTGAAGGGGCGGCAGCTTCGGGTGGTGGGCGCGGCGATTCCCCCCTTCACGGAGGTAAGGGTGAGCCACCCGTTGCGCGTGGAGACCCCCGCGGACTGCTTCTTCGATGACGGCCGTGAGTACGCCCGGGTGATGGAGGTCGACGGCGACCGGCTGATCCTGGAGGACACCCCGCGGCGCTTCGTGGGGCCGGGGGAGAGCATCAACATCGTCCACCCCTCGCTGAAGATCGAAGGGACGCTCACGCCAACGGACAAGGAATACCTCTCTGCGATGAAGGAGCTCGGGATGACCCGGGTGATGCTCTCGTACTGCGAGGAGGCTGCGGACGTGGAGGAGGTGAGGTCGCTGCTCCCGGGCGCGGAGGTGGTGTTGAAGATCGAGTCGCTGAAGGGCCTCGACCTGGCGGCGCGGCAGGGCGACCGGCAGGGGCGGCTGATGGCCGCGCGGGGGGACCTCTACGTGGAGGTGCTGGAGCCGCATCGCATCGTGAGGGCGATGAGGGCGGTTCACTCGGCCGACCCGCAGGCCTGGGTGGCGAGCCGGCTCTTTCCCTCGCTGGCCAAGGGGTCTGTGCCCGAGGCGCAGGACATCGGCGACGCCGCGTGGCTGATGTCGCTGGGCTATCGCACCTTCATGCTGGGCGACGAGGTGTGCCTTCGCCGGGACTCGGTGATGGCCGCGCTGAACCTATTGGGACATGTCGCCGAGGCGGCGGGCTGAGCTACGGCCGGACGATGGAGGTGCCCGGGGGCGGGGACCACCGGAAGGTGGTCAGGGGGATGTTGAGGTTCACCTGGGGGTTGCTGAAATCGAAGCGGTTCTGGTTGCCCTGGGCGTCGATGACGGCGGTGCGCACCACCTGGAAGCTGGCGCGGTCGACATAGAACACGATGCGCTCATAGGTGGGCTGCGGGGTGGTCGGGCGCAGCTCCAGCACATATCCATTGGGGAAGCGAAACTGGTTGGCGTCGAGCAGCCGGAAGGTGAAGCTGTCGGTGATGCGCCCGGTGCCCGCGAGGAAGGTGATGGCCGTGGGGAGCTGGGATTGCCCCATATTCTGCTGGATGGCCTGGCGCTCGTCGGCCTGGTAGGCCCAGAGCGTGGAGCCATCGGAGACGATGATGTCGCCGTTGGGGGCGGCGTAGTTCCAGCGCATGCGGCCGGGCTTGCTGAACATCACCCGCCCGTTGCGGCGCTCTTCTCCATAGAGGCGATTGCGCGACACCTGGACGAAGTCGGCCTGGAAGTCGGTCGTGCGGTCATAGAAGCCCTGAATGCGCTGAGCGACCTCGTCGGCGGTCAACACGCCATTGGTGTTGGCTGGAGGAGTGACGCGCTGACCTGGCCCGGTGGGGTTGGTCGCGACCGGGGTGGGCGCGGGAGCAGGAGCAGGAGCAGGTGCGGCGACGCGGGGAGCGGCGACGCGGGGCGCGGGTGCCGCAGGCCGAGGCGCGGGACGTCGCTGCGGCACCGTGGTCGCGGGTGGGGCATTGGTGCGGGGCTGCGCGAGCGCAGGCATGGCCGCAAGAACGAGGATGACCGGGAGAAGACGCTTGTTCATGAAGAACCTCCGTGGGGTTCGCAGGGGTTATACGCGCGACGACACGGAATGGTGCAATCGGGCTGAGAGATGCGCTGCGACGGTCGATGCCTTTACCGATCCGGGGGGGAGGCTGTAGCGTGCCGCAACGATGGCGAGACGGAAGAGGCAATGGTTCGGGATCGTAGCTCTCTGTAGTGTGACCGCCATCGGCTGTGCGACCGGCGGCATCGCGGATCCTGACGCCGACGTGAAGTTCGATGAGGACACCGGGAAGAAGCCCACGGAGGACACCGGAGAGAAGCCCACGGAGGACACCGGCGAGGGCGAAGACGCCGTGGTGGTCGACGACGTGGGCAGCGAGCTCGACAGCGGTGCGCCGACGGACTCGGGCGAGGCCGACACCGGGACGATGGACGCGGGCGTGACCGACACCGGCCCGATGGACAGTGGGACCGTGGACACGGGACCCATGGACACGGGGCCTGTGGACACCGGACCCATGGACACCGGACCGAGGGATACGGGGCCCATGGACACCGGGCCGAGGGACACGGGGCCGGTAGACACGGGGCCGGTAGACACCGGGCCTGTGGACACCGGGCCGGTGGACACCGGGCCTGTGGACACCGGGCCGACGGTGCCGACGATCGAGTGCAGGGGGGTGCTGGGCAGCCGCACCTGTCGCGGCAACGGTACGTTCCCGCCCTGCTGCATCATTGTCTCGATCCTTCCTCCCGCGTGTGGGACCGCGGTTCCGATCCTGGGTTGCGTGCCCAACTGAGCGGCGAGAGCGACCCGCAGGAGCTTTCGAGTTCTGAGAACGGTCGAGCGCCGAGGCTTGGAGTACGACGGTGAGGTTGTCGGCGAGGAGTCGGTCGGTACGACAGCGAAGCCGACGGTGAGGAGTCCCCGGTACGACCGCGAGGCCTTCAGCGACCAGAGCCAGACCCCAGCCCGTAAGGGCGGGGACGCGTCCTACCACGTCGCCAGTCGTCGTCCGGAGACGTGGTTGATCTGCGGGCAGAGGCGGCATCAGAATTCCGCGCTGGCAGCCTGGTAGGTCGCACCCGCTCCCTCACGGTCGCGGTCTGGCTCTGGTCGCTGAAGGCCTCGCGGTCGTACCGGGGACTCCTCGCCGACGGCCTCGCTGTCGTACCGACGGACTCCTCGTCGAGGACCTCGCGGTCGTACCGGGGACTCCTCGCCGTCGGCCTCGCGCTCATACCGAAGAATCGCTCGCCGACGACTTCACCGTCGTACCCCGAACCTCAGAGCCGGTCGGGCTTGCCCGGGTTGACAGTGCGGAGTCGCTCGTCAGATAGCATCGGCCGATGCGATGGAGCGGGGCAGCAATGGTCGCGATCGCGCTCATCGGGGGATGCGAGCGACCGCGCACCGAGCTCGTCGTCAGGGTGGACTCCGAAATCGCCTGGGGCCTGGGCCGGACGGTACAATCGGTCGTGCTCACCGTGCGGCGGGGCGGGGCGACGGGCCCGTTTCGGAGCGCGCGCACGACCGCGCTGGGACAGGGGCGGGCGCAGCTCCCAATGCTGGTGGGCGTGATCGAGTCGCTCGACGACACGGACACGCCGGTGTGGATCGAAGCGCTCGGTTGCGGCGATCCGAACGGGTGCACGGCGGAGACGGCGGTGGTCGCGCAGCGGGCTGTGGTGCGCTTCGTCGCGGGGCAGACCCTCGAGGTGCCGTTGTTGCTCGCTTCCGCGTGCGCGGGCGTGACGTGCGCGAGCGATCAGCGCTGCGCGACGAGCAGCGGACAGTGCGAGGTGGCGACACGGGCCCAGGAGACGGTGCGACCCTTCGAGGACAACTTGGATCCGGCTGCGGTCGACGCGGGGGAGGCGGGCATGTCCCCCGAGGTGGGGACGCGCGCGGACTCGGAGTTGGAAGACGCAGGCGCCGTCGACATCACACTCATCGACGTGGGAGCCGAAGGTGACGGGCCGGCGGACGGCGGATCTGTCGACGGTCGCATGAGTGACGGCGGGCCGATGGATCAGGAGCCTCTCGACGCCGTGATGCTCGACCTCGGACCAACGGATGCCGGGCCGGCCGACAGTGGGCCGATGGACCACGGGGCAGTCGACACAGCGCCGCGGGACACCGGGCCGGTGGACACGGGACCGGTGGACACGGGACCGGTGGACACCGGGCCGACGGTTCCGACGATCACGTGCTCGACCCTGGTCGGCAGCCGCACGTGCCGCGGGATGGACGGCCTGGTGCCGTGCTGCATCACGCTGGGCCCGACCCTGCCTCCCGCATGCGGCACCCAGGCTCCGATCTTCGGCTGTCTCCCCAACTGATGTTCAATTGATATGGGGATTGCCGCCCGCGAGAGTGGCAATCCCCATATCGAACCAGACTCGCCGCTCACCGACGACCCCGCCCGCGAGGCTAGAACCGCCCGCCAATCACCAGGTCGCGGCCGTTGAAGCCCACATGCACCGTCTCGGTGCGCGGGGCCCCGATGATCGCCAGCACCACGCCCGTCGCCGCGAGCACGCCGCCGCCGATGAGCAGCGCGTTGGTGATTCCGGAGAGCGTGTCGACGTCGTCACGGCGCGCGAGGTCGGCGGCGTTGCTGCACTGCCGGTTGGGGCACGCCGCCTCCAGGTCGCTGAACTCGCCGCTCGCCATCACCCCGGTGATCGCTCCGCCGATGAGGGCCGCCACGCCGACGCCGCCCACCACGAAGCCCACCGTGCGCAGTGGGTTCGCGACCGTGCGCGTCGTCACGTTGCCGTGGTCCGGCGGCGTCGTCTCGACGGGCGTGGTGATCACCGGCTCGACCGGCGTGGTCACGGGGGTCGTCACGGGCGTGGTCACGGGGGTCGTGACGGGCGTGGTGGTCGGCGTCGTCGTGGCCTGGCTCGCCCGCAGCAGCGCCTCGACCCGGGGAAGCTCGCGGCGCGCCTCTGCGACCGCCGCGACGAAGGGCGCGGGGGCGTCGGGCGCGAGCACCTCGGCGGACAGCCGTCGCCACGCCTCGGCGGCCTCGGCCAGCCTCGGGGGCGTGAGGTGCTCGAGCGCGATGGCGATGTAGCGGACGTGGATCGGCGCGTGGAAGCGGCGCTCGGCCTGGGTGAAGCGGTCGAGCACCACCGGCCAGTCCTGGCGGTTGTGGGCGGCGATGCCCTGCATGGCGAACTCACGGGCGGCGTTGCGGTCGGCCCCCGTCGGCTGCGCGGGCTGGGCCCACGCCATCGACGAAGCCAGCGACATCGATGCCACCAACAGACCCGACGCGATCGACGTACGCAGCTTCACGGCCGTTGCTCTCCTCTCCGCGCGGAACATCCCTTCCGCCAGCGGTCCGACGGTTCTACCCCAATCGCCCGCCCCGACGGAACGCTCTCTCCTCCCAAACGCTCTGCTAGGGTCCGGGCCCGACGATGGCCCCACCCCGAACGAACACCCGCCGCCGCTCCGTGCAACCGCCTGGCACCCCGTGGAGCCGCGCGCTCGCCCTCCTGGGTCTCGGCGTCTTCGGCGTCGGACTGACCGTCGCCCTCGTCCTGATCGGGCTCTTCGCCTGGTACGGCCGGGGGCTCCCTGACGTCCACGGGCTGCGCACGGCGTGGCGCCCGCCGCAGACCACCCGCGTGCTCGACAGCCGAGGCGCCCTGCTCGCGGAGCTGTTCATCGAGCGGCGCACGGTGGTCCCGCTGGAGCGCCTGCCGCGCCACCTGGTGACCGCCCTGCTCGCCGCCGAGGACGCGCACTTCTACGAGCACACGGGCCTCGCGTGGACGGGCATGCTCCGCGCGCTGGTGGTCAACCTCCGCCACGGCACCGTCGCCCAGGGCGCCAGCACCATCACCCAGCAGGTGGTGAAGAACGTGCTCCTCAGCCCCGAGCGCACGCTCTCCCGCAAGGTCCGCGAGGTGCTGCTCGCCCGCGCCATCGAGCGCGAGCTCCACAAGAACGAGATCCTCTACCTCTACGTGAACCACATCGCCTTCGGCCACGGGCGCAACGGCGTCGAGGAGGCCGCGCGCTTCTACTTCGGCCACGGCGTCGAGGGCCTCTCCCTCGCCGAGAGCGCCCTGCTCGCGGGCATCCCGAAGTCCCCGGTGAACTACTCGCCCGTCAACGACCTCGACGCCGCGGTGCGCCGCCGCCACTGGATCCTCGGGCAGATGGTGAGCAACGGCTTCGTCACCGCCGCCGAGGCCGAGGCCGCCGACCGCGAGCCCGTGCGCCTCGCGGCAAGGGACGACGACCACGACGACCTCGCCCCGGAGGTCATCGAGCTGGTGCGCCGTACGCTCGCCCAGGTCGCCGGCGACGACGCGCTGCGCTTCGGGCGCTACACGGTCACCACCACCCTCGACCGCGACCTGCAGCGCGCCGCCCGCGCCGCCGTCGCCAGCGGGCTCACCGACCTCGACCGACGCCATGGATACCGCGGGCCGCTGCTGACCCCGGGAACCCGCCGCCCCGGGAGCTCGGGCAACGTGCTGCGAGGGGTGAGCCCGCCGCGAGACGGGGTGCTCAACCCCGGGCAGATCTACGCCGGCGTGGTCGCCGCCATCGAGACGCAGCCCCCCGCGCTGGTGGTGCGGGTGGGAAGCTCCACCGGGAAGATCGCGTGGTCGCGGGTGGCGAGGTACGCCAACAACACCACCATCGCGACCTTCGCCCCGGTGGGCGCCGCGGTGCGCGTCTCCCCCGACCAGCGCATCACCCCCGACTCGCCCGGAACCTTCCGCCTCGAGCTCGGCCCCCAGGCCGCCTTCGTGGCGATCGACCCGTGGACCCGCGAGGTGCGCGCGATGGTGGGCGCCTTCGAGTCGACGCCCGGGATGTTCAACCGCGCGACGCGCGCCGTGCGCCAGCCCGGCAGCGCCTTCAAGCCGGTGCTCTACTCCTACGCGCTCCACTCGCGGCGCTACACCCTGGCCACCACCGTCGACCCCAACCCCGGGTGCTTCGGGACGGGCCGCCGGCCGTGGTGCCCCGCCGAGTCGCACGCCGTCGAAGGGGTGATCGAGCCTGGGATGCGCCTGCGTGAGGCGCTCGCGGTGTCGCGCAACATGGTGGCCGCGAGGGTGATGGAGGCCCTCGGCCCGGAGCCCGTCATCGAGCACGCCCGCGCCCTCGGGATCACCTCCCCGATGCCCTCGGACCTCTCGCTCTCCCTCGGCAGCGGAGGCGTCACCCCCATCGAGCTGGTCAACGCCTACGCCACCTGGGCGGCGCGGGGGCAATACCAGGACTGGTATGTGATCCGAGAGATACGCGGCCCCGACGGGAGGGCGCTTACGCTCCCGGCGAGGGCTCCGGCGAGGGTGGCCATCACGCCGGAGGAGGCGTGGCTGGTGACCTCGGCGATGACCTCGGTGATCGACCGCGGGACGGCCCGCAGCGCCCGCTCCCTGGGCCGCCCCGCCGCGGGCAAGACGGGTACCACCGACCGCTCCCGCGACGCCTGGTTCGTGGGCTACACGCCCGACCTTGTGGCGGGCGTCTGGGTGGGCTTCGACGACCGCCAGCCGCTCGGCTACGGCGAGGAGGGAGCGCGCTCGGCGGTCCCGATCTGGACGAGCTTCATGCGCGACTATGTGCGGGCGCGCAGGCCCCCGGCGATCGAGTTCGCCCGGCCCGAAGGGGTCGTGGCGGTGCGCATCGACCCGGCGACGGGGCTGCTCCCGGCGCCCGCGCAGGCGGACCCCTTACAGGCCCCGGTAAGCTCCATCGAGGAGTACTTCCTGGCGGGCACCGAGCCGAGGGAGTTCGCGCCGGTGGACGCCGCGGTGCTGGCGCCGGTGGACGCGTCGGCGTGGGTTCCGAGCGAGGTCATCGACGCGGGCGCGACGGCGGCGGAGAACCCCGTGGCGGCGCCCGTGGCGGTCGAAGAGCCCCCGGCGGTGGTGGCGCCGACACCGACAGCGAGCGACGCCGCGGTGGCGCCGACGGACTGAGCGGAGAGAGCTCTCCTGACGAGCGCCGTCCGCGGGTTATCCTCCCGCGCGCAATGGCAGACAGCGTGCGCAGGGTGGCGATCGCGGGCGCAGGCATCGGCGGGCTGACGCTCGCCATCGCGCTCAGGAAACTGAACATCGACGCGCACGTGTACGAGCGCGCGGCGGAGCTTCGGCCCGTGGGGGCGGGGCTCTCGCTGATGCCCAACGCGATGCTGGCGCTGCGGGCGATCGGGCTCGACGAGACCATCGCGGCGGCGGGCGAGGCGGCGCAGACCTCGGTCGGGCTCCGCTCGGACGGCGTCGAGCTGTCGCGCATCCCCATCGCGGAGGTAGCGCGCGAGGTGGGCTCCTCGGCCGTGCTGCTGCACCGGGCCGACCTGCACGCCGCGCTGCTCCAGGCGCTGGGCGCGGAGCACGTCACCCTGGGCCGCGCTGCCACGGGCTACCGCGACGAGGCGGGAGCGCCCGCCGCGCTGCGCTTCGAGGACGGCTCCGAGGTCGAGGCCGAGCTCGTCGTGGGCGCCGACGGGCTGCACTCTGCGATCCGCAAGCAGCTCACCGGGGACGCTCGCCCGCCCGAGTACTCGGGCTACACGAGCTGGCGAGGGGTGACCGACGCCCTCTGCGGCGCGACGCCGGGGCAGCTCTCCGAGAGCTGGGGCCGAGGCTCCCGCTTCGGCATCGTTCCGGTCGGAAGGGGGCGCGTCTACTGGTTCGCCGTCGCCAACGCCCCTGCTGGCGAGCGCGACGCGGGCGACCCCCGCCCGGCGCTGCTAGAGCGCTACGGCGCATGGCACCCGCCCATCCGGGCGCTGATCGAGGGCACTCCTCCCGAGCGCATCGTGCGCACCGACATCGCCGACCGCCCGGTGCTCACCGGGTGGAGCCGCGGCCGCGTGGCGCTGCTCGGGGACGCCGCGCACCCGATGACCCCCAACCTGGGCCAGGGCGCCTGCCAGGCCATCGAGGACGCCGTGGCGCTCTCCGGCGCGCTCGCGGCCTACGAGAAGCTCCCCAACGCGCTCGCGGACTACGAGCGCATCCGCGTCGCCCGCGCCAACCGCATCGTGGGCGACTCCCGCCGCCTCGGCGCGCTGGCCGCCAGGGAGGGCGCGCTCTTCCAGGTGGTGCGCGACGCGGCGCTCCGGTGGACGCCCGCGTCGGTGATGCACGACCGCTTCATCGAGCTCTTCCGCTTCGAAGATCCCTTCGCCGCCGCGCGTCACGCTCGATAGGTCAGCGCGGGCCGAACCCGCCCGACGAGGGGGCGACGAAGTCCGGCAGCGGCCCCTTGTCCCCGTCGACCACCTTGCGCTGGAGGTACCAGGGCCGCGAGCCGAAGACGGAGAGCGGAAACAGCAGCGCCAGGAAGCCCGCGAGCAGGCTCAGCAGCCCGACGCGCCCTTCGGTGAGCTGCGGGCCGACTCCTATCTGCACCACGTCGTCGGAGAGCGCCGAGACCGTGTACCTCACCGACGGGCACTCGCCCGCGGACACGCACGACCACAGCTGCTCGCTGCACTCGTCGGTGAGCACCCGGGCGCGCCCGCCCTCGCGCTGCACGCTGCGCAGCCCGTAGTGCTGGACGTAGTACCCGGGCCTGTTCTTGGGCTTGTGGTAGCGCTGCCAGTGGCGCGTCGCGACCGGCTCCGCCCGCACCGTCTCGCCGGTCAGCCCCAGCAGCGAGGCCGTCGGGAATACCACGGCCGGTAAGGCCAGCGCGCCGATCGCGGCGCCCACGAACCAGTTGCGGTAGTGCCGGGCCCGCGCCTGGGCGGTCTCTCCGGGGCGCTCGGTGGACACCACCATCGGGGCCGCGCGGGAGGGGCGGAGCACGGGCTCCTGGGACATCGCGCGGTAGGCGCCGCCGGGGGTCTGGGCGTTGGCGCCGAAGAGGCTGCCCGAGATGTGCACCGTCTCTCCGGGGGTCAGCTCGGCGAAGCGCACCCGCTCGAAGCGCGAGGTGCGCTCGATGCGGGAGAGGTCGTCGCGGAGCATCACCCGGTCGTCGGGCTCGACGCGCACGCGCTCGCCCTGGAAGGTCCGCACCCAGAAGGGCCGCACGCGCACCGCGCGGGAGCTCTCCGTCCAGCGGTGATGCCAGCCGTGCTTGCTCTTCCACTCGCGCCCGCGCTGCTGGATGACCACCTGGATCGCCGGTCCGGCCGCTCCCTCCTCCAGCTCGACCTGGCCGACGATCACCGCGTGGCCGTTTCTAAGCGGCGCCCTCGCGTCGAAGGACCGCTCGGCCACCGCGCGCTTCTGGTGCTGCAGCCACCAGAAGAGCGACCACCCTGCGACCAGGGACCAGGGCCCCAGCGCGAGGAGGAAGATCAGCGCCGCGCTGGTGTCCGGGTTGACGCGCGAGCGCGGCAGCGTGGACGGGGCGTCGAGGCCGGGGGCCTCGGGCGACTGCGGAGGCGCCGGCACCCATGGGACGCTTGCCTCCCGGCACCCGCCCAGCGTCAGGAGGGCCAGCAACACCAGGGTCTTGGAGGCACGCCCATGCGTCATAGCGCAGGCAGGATAGCGCGGCGGGCGCTACGTCGAGGAGCCCGTCACGCAGCGGCGACGGCTCAGTCGCGACCGTCGGCCGCGTCCATGGAGACCGCGGCGTCGGCCGCGCTGGCGTCGGCCGCGCTGGCGTCGGCCGCGCTGGAGTCCCCGCCCAGGTCGGAGGCGGTGCCCACGTCGGCGGGCGTCATCCCGGTGTCGTCCGTCGGATCGGGCGCATCGTCCGTGGGGTCGGCGTCGGCGCCGCTGGGCGCGTCGGCCCCGCCCTCGGCGGCGTCGGCGGGCATCGCGTCGCCCGGTCCGCCGTCGGTGAAGGCGGGGCAGGTGCCGGTCATGGAGACGCAGAGCCCGCTGATGCAGCAGTACTGCACCGTGGAGGGCGTGTCGGAGGTGCGGCAGGGGTCGCACTCCGAGCTCGCGCCGCAGCTCGACGGGCAGATGGAGGTCTCGGTGGTGGTCCCGCGGTCGCGAGGGGGCTGCGTGTCGGCGCCCGGTCCGCGGTCGGTGCCCGCGTCGAAGCCGGTGTCCGTGGTCGGGATGTCGAAGGCGGGCACGTCCTCCTGCGGGGTCGCGTCCTCCTCGGGGAAGGAGGTCGTCGGGTCGTCGCCGCAGGCGCCGAGGGTCGTCACGAGGAGGGCGAGGCTGAGGCGCTGGAAGGCCGTGCGGGGGAGCGACATGGACCGCGAAGATGCCAGAGGGGGGAGGGTCGCGTCGAGAGGAGGACGAGAGGAGGCGCTACGAGCGCATCGCGAGGTTGGCCACGTCGCGCACGATGACGATGGCGCCGAGGCCGAGGAGCAGGGTGAAGAAGATGGCCGTGACGGTGGTCTCGAAGCGCGCGTTTGGCCGCCGCCGCATCACCACCTCGTACATCAGGAACACCAGCCGCCCCCCGTCGAGGGCGGGCACCGGGAGGAGGTTGAGGACGAAGAGCGCGACGGAGATGAGGGCCATCGCGTCGGCGGCGTAGCGCCAGCCCCCGCGGTGCGCGCCGCGGGCGGTCTCCACGACGATGCCCACGGGCCCCATCACCTGGACCTTCTCCTTGCCGCGGATCATCCGTGCGAAGCCGTCGAGCTGCTCGATGGTGAGCCTCGCGGGCTCGAGCAGCGCGTGGCGCACGGCGGACCCGACGGGCACCCGGTCGGTAGCGGGCGTCGGCGACTGCACGATGCCGATGCGGTAGCGGTGCGAGGCCGGGTCGAGGCGGGCCGTGGCGCGGAGCGAGACCTCGTGGCCAGAGCGGCGCACGCGAATCTCCGTGGGAGCGCCGCGCGAGGCGTTGATGCTCCCGGCGAGCTCGCCGAAGTTGGAGGGGGCGACGTCGCCCACGCGGAGCACCACGTCGCCGGGGCGGATGCCCGCGACGGCGGCGGCGGAGTCGGGCTGCACCTGGCCGACCACCGGGCGCTCGACGCCTGCGAAGGCGAGCACGGCGAAGATGATGAGCGTCGCGGCGAGGTAGTTGGCCAGCGGGCCGCCCGCGATGGTGAAGAAGCGGGCGATGAGCGAGGCGTTCTGGTAGCTGCCGCGGTCGTTGGGGTCGCTCGGCTCGAGCGGGTTCATCCCGGCGATGTTGACGTAGGCGAGGATGGGGACCGCCGCGACCTGGACGACGGTCTCGCTGCCCTTCGGCCGCCACTGCACGAGGGGCGGGCCGAAGCCGATGGAGAAGACCCGGGCGCGCATCCCGAAGGCCCGCGCCACGAGGAAGTGTCCGAGCTCGTGGATGATCACCAGGAGGGAGAAGGCGAGCGCGGCGAGGAGGTAGTATTGCGGCGGCATCGTGGGCAGTGGACGGGACTCTAACCCGATCATCGCGGCGGCGCTTGCGGCTCGGAACCTCCCGGGCAATGGTGGTGTCGGTCCCACACCTTCGATGCGAAGAGCGACAGCAAGCTGGGCGGCGTGGTGCGTGATGGTCCTGGCGGTGCCGGGGTCGGCGCAGTCGCCCGGGCGCAGGCTGCACCGGGAGATCCCTGGCGACCTGGGGCTCGGGGCCATGCCCGCCGGGGCCATCGAGCCGCCGCGATCGGCGCAGCAGCTCGCCTCCGTGGCGGGCCCCGGCCGGTGGGACGAGGCGCAGCGGCCGGGAGAGGAGATCCTCCGCCCCCGGGAGAACTGGTCCGCCTCGGCCCGGGAGATGGACCGCGAGACCCGCTCCAGCCCCGGCACCGAGCTCCGCTACCAGGAGGTGTTCAACCCCTCCATCGCTCCCTTCAAGCGCACCCACGCCTACGACGCCGTCGACGAGCTCGGCCGCCTCGTGGTGCGCGACCCCTCGCTGCGCCCTGTTCCCCTCGACCCCGCGGCCCCGTGGGGCGCCGAGCTGGCCGCGCGCTTCACCGGCGACGTCTTCATCGAGCTCTCGCCGCAGTCCCCGACCCCGATCCCCTCGGTCGCCGCCGAGCAGCGCCTGGTGTCGTACCGCACGGTCCCGGAGACCCCGCTGGCCTTCTTCGAAGACTCCGCGGGCAACGTGTTCGTGAGAGCGCCGGTGACCGAGCTGCGCCGGGTGCGTCTCGCCTACGTCGTCGAGGCGCCGCAGCGGGCCTTTACCATGGCGGGTATTCCCCACGCCTCGCTCTCCACCCCTTCGGCGCACCGCGGCATGGCCGCGCCGGTGGTCCCGGAGCTGGTGCGCTCGGGTCTGGCGGAGGTGCTGCGCCGCGCCGGTGTCGAGCCTGGCGCCTCGCTCGCCGAGGGCATCGGCGGCCTCACCGGGTATTTCCGCGCGTTCCGCGACGGCGACCTGCCGGGCCACCTCGACGGGCAGCTCTACCGCACGCTGGCGCTGGGCGGCGTCGGGGCGTGCCGGCACCGGGCCTACGCCTTCGTGCTGACGATGCACGGGGTCGGGGTCAACGCTCGCTTCGCGGGCAACGAGGCGCACGCCTGGGCGGAGGTCGCCGTCCCTGGCGCCGGTTGGTCGCGCGTCGACCTCGGGGGCTGGGATGTCCCGCTGCGCACCGAGTCGGCCTCCGAGCGGGAGGCCTTCGTGCCGGCGAACCCCGACCCCCTGCCGAGGCCCCCGGGTTACGGGCAGTTGTATTCCTCGACCCCGTCTCCGACGCGCGCCAACCAGCACCCGACGGCGCAGGCCCCCCAGACCACCGCGCAGCCCCCGGCGCAGCAGCCGCCCGGGAGCGCCGTCGCCCCGACGCCGGGGCAGGGGACTGGGCGGGGCATCGCGGCGGGCATCGCGAGCGGGGCGGGCGCTCCGGGAGAGGGCGCTCCCGACACGGCGACGAGCGAGGCGCTGCGGGAGGACCCGCGGCAGGATGACCCGAGCGTCGCGAGGGTGGGGACGAGGATAAGGGTGGCGGACGTGCGAGCCTCGGATGGCTCCGCGGTGACGGCCTTCGTGCGAGGGACGCTGGTGGAGGTGAGCGGCGAGGCGCAGGACGAGACCGGCGCGGCGGCGGCGAACCTGCCGGTGGGCTTCGAGCTGTGGCGCAACGGCCGCGCGGTGCGGGTCGACCGGGGGGCCGAGCCGACGACCTCGCTGGGCACGACGGTGACGGACGACGACGGGCATTTCAGCGCGCGGGTGCTACTTCCGGTCGACCTCGGCTGGGGCTCGTACGAGCTTCGGGCGAGGACCCCCGGCGACGCGCGCAGGCTGCCGGCGAGGAGCGATTGATGACGCTGCGCGGAGCGAGGGAAGTCGAATGATGCAATCAGGGATCGCCTATCGGGAGCCGGAGAACGGTCTTGCGGTGGTGGGGCAGCGCTTCACCGACCTGCAGACGCTGACCGTGAAGCAGCGCAAGAACTGGTGGGAGCTGCTGGTCAACTTCGAGGCGAAGAACCGCTACGTGGTCCTGGGCAACCGGATGGGCGCGGCCTTCGAGGTGGAGGAGCAGGGCGAAGGGGTCGGCGAGCTCTTGAAGCGCTTGTTCCTCGGCACCGCGCGGCCCTTCACGGCCTTCGTGACGGACATGCGGCGCGACACGCTGGCGATGCGGCTGCACCGTCGCTGGCGGTGGTTCTTCCCCTACCTCGACGTGCACGACGGCGACGACCGCCCGGTGGCCTCGCTCGAGGCGCGGTGGGCGTGGTTCCAGCGGCGCTACACGGTGCGCGACGCGCAGGGCAACGAGCTGGGCGAGATCATCGGCCCCTTCTTCAAGCCGTGGACCTTCGAGCTCACCGTGGGCGGTCGGGTGATCGGGCACATCAAGAAGAAGTGGTCGGGGCTCTTGAAGGAGGCCTTCACGGACGCCGACAACTTCGAGGTGGAGTTCGCGCCCGACACCGACCCGAGGTGGAAGGCGCTGGCGCTCGCCGCCTCGGTGCTCCTCGACGTGGTGCACTTCGAGCGCGCCAAGAACGGCTGAGACCGCGAGAGCAGCAGCGGGAGAGAGGGGGGGAGACCCTCAGAGGTTGATGGGGATGTACAGCAGCCGGAGCTGGCTGTGCGTCCCCTGGCGGCGGTAGCCCACGAGGCCGAAGAGGACGTTCCAGGAGACGTCCTCGGGGCGCGGTCGCGCGTAGGAGAAGACCGGCAGCAGGTGCCACTCGAAGGAGCGGACGCCCTGACGCTGGGACGAGATCCAGAGGAAGTTGCCCGCGAGCATGTGCACCGACTCGGGCGTGCTGAAGCGCCAGAAGAGCGGGGTGACCATGGTGGCGCGGGTGCCGGTCTCGCTGTTGGCGAAGTCGAAGAACAGCGGCGCGAAGACCGTGTGGCGCCGCGGCCCGCTCCGGCCCGTGTAGAGCAGCGGGTAGATGTTGAGGTACGAGCTGCCCGGCTCGCTGTGGCTATGGATCGTCGGGAGCACCCACCAGGTGTTCGAGGCCTCGGTGCGGCGGTGATAGAAGAGCGGCAGCACCGCCTCGGTGTGCGCCCCGGTGGCGGGCTCGCGCGACGAGTAGAAGAAGGGCAGCACCGCGTCCCAGTTGGTGGCGCCGCGGTGGCGCTGGTAGACGGGGGTGACGAGCGTCGAGTCGGCGCCCTCGCGGTGGTAGTACGCGACCGGCGAGACGAAGGTGCGCTCGTCGGGCCCCGAGTATGTGTGAAACAGGGGGAAGAGCGTGGTGCGCGACGTGGTGCGGTCGTGCCGGTGGAAGAAGATCGGCGCGAGGTTGAAAGAGCCGCTGTCCGCGGTGTTGCGGGTCCAGAAGGGCCCGACGACGGTGAGGTTGCTGCCCTCGGCGCGGTTCTCGGTGTGATAGGTGAGCAGCGGGGGGATGAGCAGGTAGTTGCTCGTGAGGTCGTTGCCCGCGAAGAAGAGCGGAGCGAGACCCCAGTCCGTGTCGTGGCGCTGCCGGTCGTAGAAGAAGGGGCCCGCGATGGTGAGCGCGTGCTCGGGCCGCCACGTGTGATAGGTGAGCAGCGGGGGGATGATCAGGTGCTCGCGGGCGAGGGCGCCGGTGCGGTCGAAGGAGTCGCCGTAGAAGAAGAGCGGGGCGACGCCGAAGGCCGAGCCGTGGGCGCGCGCGGGGCCCTCCCAGCTGTGGGCGTAGACCGGGGGGATGATGTCGGTGGCGTACCGGCCGCCGTCGTCGAGCAGGCCGCGCCAGCGGAAGTACAGCGGGAATACGACGTCGGTGCGCGCGGTGGGCGAGCGGTACTGGTAGTACGGCGGCACCAGCAGCGAGACGTCCTGGCCCCTGCGCTCCCTGAACAAGAACGGGAACACCACCGTCGTGCGGCGGTTGGCGCTGCGCTCGAGGAGGAGGAAGGGCGGCACCAGGGTGCGGTGTACGTTGCGGTCCGGGTCGGGCCACGAAGGGACGGCGCCCGGCGCGACGCCGAGGGTGGCCTGCGCCTCCGGGGTGAGCGCGGGCACGGCCGGGGCCTGGCGCGCCGGGGTGGCCTCCGCGGCGGCGTCCCCATCGCCGGTCGCGGCGGCGGGCTCGGCGGCGGCGGGCTCTGCGGCAGCGGGCTCGGTGGTCTGCGCGAGGGCGGCGGTGGTGCTGAGGCCCAGGGCGAGGCACAGGGCCCCGGTCGCGGCGGAGGAGAGCGATCGCATGGGGCTATGGGGCTCCGGTCGCTGCGGACGCGCGCTGCAGCTGCGCCAGCTCGTCGAGGAGCGACGCGCGGGCGATGGAGCGCTGCTCGCCGGTCGCCATCAGCTTCATCGACACCTGCCCCGACGCCAGCTCGTTGGAGCCGATGACCAGCACCACCGTCGCGGCGAGGTCGTTGGCGCGGCGCATCTGGCTCTTCATCGATCCGAAGCGGGTGTCCACCACGGTCTCGATGCCATGCGTGCGCAGCTCTCGGGCGAGGCCGAGCACCCCCGCGTGGGTGGCGTGCTCGTCGGGCTTCGCGACGGCCACGACGGCGACGCGGAAGGGCTTCTTCTCCTCGGTCACCGGGGCCGCGAGGAGCAGGCGCTCGATGCCGAGGGCGAAGCCGAAGGCGGGCACGGGCTTCGGAGCGCCGAGCTCGGTGAAGAGCTGGTCGTAGCGGCCGCCGCCGCCGAGGGCGTCCTGCGCGCCGAGGGCGCCGGAGGTGTCGACGATCTCGAAGACGGTGCGGGTGTAGTAGTCGAGGCCGCGCACCAGGCTGGGATCGACCACGAAGGGCGTCCCGAGGGCGGTGAGAAACTCCTTCACTCGCTCGAAGTGGGCGCGGTCTTCGTCCGTGAGGGCGTCGACGATGCTGGGGGCGCCGGCCTTGAAGGGCAGGTCTCGCGGGTCTTTGGAGTCGAGGATGCGCAGCGGGTTGCGCTCGAGCCGCGACTGGCTCTCCGGCGAGAGGGCGTCGCGGTGCGGGGCGAAGTGGGCGATGAGGGCGTCGCGATAGCGGGCCCGGGTCTCCGCGCCGCCGAGGGAGTTCACCCGCACGGTGAACCTCGTGATGCCGATGCCCTGGAGAAACGAGCTGGCGAGGTCGATGACCTCGGCGTCGACGGCGGGCGAGTCGTCTCCGTAGACCTCCGCGCCCACCTGGTGAAACTGCCGGTAGCGCCCCTTGGCGGGCCGCTCGGCGCGAAACATCGCCCCGAGGTAGCACCAGCGGACGACGGTCTCCCTGGCGAGGACGGAGTGCTCGATGGCGGCGCGCACGGCCGAGGCGGTGCCCTCGGGGCGCAGCGCGAGGCGCCGGTTGCCTCGGTCGTCGAAGGTGTACATCTCCTTCTCGACGATGTCGGTGGCCTCGCCGACGCTGCGCTGGAAGAGCTCGGCGTACTCGCAGAGGGGCGTGCGCACCTCCTGGAAGCCGTAACGCCCGCAGGTCTCGCGAAACGCGGCCTCGAGTTGCTGCCAGCGCGCGCCCTGCCCGTCACCCGGGAGGAGGTCGTTCATGCCCGTGACGGCCTGGAGGGTTGCCATGGAATCGGCTGCGGGGTGTAGTCGGGTTCTGTGCGGGGGGTCAAGGCGTCCGACGCGCCGGGGCGATCATTCGCCGCGCCGCAGCGGGCGAGGGGAAGGCTCATACCTGCCCGGGTAAGGTGATCGGGCGCTTGACGCGGCGCGCGGGCTCGCGGAAACGTCCACCCCCACGAACGTGAACGACCTCCACCGCCGCTCTGCCCTCGACCTCGCCGCGATGATCCGCACCGGCCGCGTGAGCAGCCGGGAGGTGGTCGAGTCGCACATCGCCCGGGTGCGCCGGGTGAACCCGCAGGTCAACGCGATGGTGAGCGACCGCTTCGACGACGCCCGCGCGGAGGCCGACGCGGCGGACGCCCGGCGCGCGAAGAGCCCCGACGACCTGCCCCCGCTTCACGGCGTCCCCTGCACCATCAAGGAGTCGTTCTCGGTGACGGGGATGCCGTGGACCGCGGGCCTGGTCTCCCGCCGGGGCGTCCGCGCAGGCGCTGACGCGGTGACGGTGCAGCGCCTTCGGGCGGCGGGCGCCATCGTGCTCGGGGTGACCAACACCTCCGAGCTGTGCATGTGGATGGAGTCGGTCAACCGGGTGTACGGCCGCACCACCAGCGCATACGACACGGGGCGCACCTCCGGCGGCAGCTCCGGCGGCGAGGGGGCGATGGTCGGCAGCGGCGCGTCGCCCTTCGGCCTCGGCTCCGACATCGGCGGATCGATCCGCATGCCGGCCTTCTTCAACGGCGTCTTCGGGCACAAGCCCTCCGGCGGTCTGGTGCCGTCGAGCGGGCAGTTTCCTCAGGCCACCGGCTCCGCCGCGCTGATGCTCTCGACCGGGCCGCTCACCCGCAGCGCGCGCGACCTGATGCCCCTGCTCCGGCTCCTCGCGGGGCCCGACGAGGGCGACCCGATGTGCCGCGCGATGCGCCTGGGCGACCCCGACGCGGTCGACCTCTCGACCGTCACGGTGCACGACGTCCGCGACGACAAGAGCCTCCAGCGCTTCCCCATCGAGGCCGCCCTGCTCGACGCCCAGGAGGCCGCGGTGCAGGCCCTCGCTCGCCGCGGCGCCCGCATCGTGAAGACCTCCATCCCTGGCCTCTCGGACGCCTTCGAGCTCTGGAGCGCGGCGATGCACTCTCGCAACAAGGTGAGCTTCGCGGCGCTGCTGGGCGGCGAGGGGCCGCCGATGAGCACGGCCTCGGTGCTGCGCGAGCTGCCCATGTCCATCGCGGGGCGCTCGGACTACACGCTCCCCGCGCTGGGCCTCGCGCTGGCCGAGTACCTGCCGATGCTGCTCTCGGCGCGGCTCATGACGATGACCGCGCGCATCGAGCACCTCCGCGGGCGGGTCGACGAGCTGCTGGGGGCGAACAACGTGATCCTGTTTCCGTCGCACCCTCGGGTGGCGCCGAAGCACCACGCGCCGCTGCTGCGCTTCGCCGACGCGGGCTTCACGGGGGTCTTCAACGTGCTGGAGGTGCCGGTGACGCAGGTGCCGCTGGGGCTCGACTCCCGGGCGCTCCCGGTGGGGGTGCAGGTCGTCGGGGCGCGCGGGCAGGACCACGTGCCCATCGCGGTGGCGCAGGCGCTCGAAGAGGCGCTCGGCGGATGGGTGCCGCCCGCGGCCTGGAGCTGAGCGTCGGCGCCTTCAGCCGCGCGGGTCGAAGTGCTCGACCACGCCGGCGATGGAGCCCGCGGCGTCGACGGAGACGCCCTCGATGATGCGCGCGGCCTGGCGGAGCATCTCCGCGCGGCCGACGCTGTAGTCCCCGGCGAGGACGGAGCGCAGGTCGGCGCGGTCCGCCGCGGACATGGCGTAGGGGCCGCCGCCGCAGCCGCGGCAGACGATGCCTCCGGCGTGGGGGTCGACGGTGACGCGGGCGCCGTCCGGGGCCGGTGTGTCGCAGCGCACGCAGCGGTCGAGGGCGATGGCGTGGCCGGTGTGGTCGAGCACCTCGAAGGCGAAGCGCACGAGGCGGGCGGCGAGGGCGTCGCGGTCGTCGCTGGCGGCGGCGGCGGTGTAGAGCTCGCCCAGCAGCAGGAAGAGCGCGCCGTCGTGGGGGGCGGGCTCGGCGACGGCGCGGACGATGCCTGTGGCAGCGAGCGCGGCGGTCTGCGAGCGCAGCGCGCGGGAGAGCCCGGGCCAGACCTGCTCGACCTGGGCCTCGTCGAGGCGGGTGGCCTTCGGGGTGGTGGAGTACCGCACCCGGTAAAGCACCAGCGGGGAGAGGGCGCCCATGAAGCGGCGCTTGGAGCGCTGGGCGTTGAGGGCGACGGCGTCGACGCGGGCGCCGTGCTCGGTGAGGAGCGTGACGCGGAGGTCTTGTTCGCGGTGGGGGCGACGGTCGAGGACGAAGGCGCGAGCGAGGTGCTCGGTCACACGGCGGGGAGGCGGAGGGTGACGCGGCTGGAGAGCTGCTCCGGGCGGTCTTGCGCGCGGGGGCGCAGGAGGAAGGACATCGCCAGCGTGGCCAGGACGGCGAACACGACGAGGGCGATGGCGAGGCCGAAGCGCCGGCCGCGGGCGTCGCTGTCGTCGAGCATGCGCGGCGGGAGCGGGAGCACGTCGCGGAGGCGCACCTCGATGGAGTAGCGCGCGAGGACGTCGTCGGTCTTCACCCCGAGGGCGCGGGCGTAGGCGCGGAGGAAGCCGCGCACGAAGGGGTCTCCGGGGAGGGACTCGAAGCGCCCTTCTTCGAGGAGGGCGAGAGACTGAGACGGGATGCGGGTGACGTCGGCGATCTCGTCGAGGGAAAGGCCTCGATCTTCGCGCTCACGCCGCAGGAATGTCCCGATGGGTTCCATCAATACCTCGGTGAGGGATGGGGGACAGCCGCGGGGGCTGAGGGGTTGACCACGCGCACGCTCATGGGGCCACGGACCTTCCGAGCGATGCGCACTCCTGTCCCTCGGGCGTGTTGGCGCCGAGGGTGACGCAGCGCTGGAGGTCTTCCCGTGCGGCGTCTGGTTGATGAAGCTGGATGCGCGCCTTGGCGCGCCAGAGGAAGGCGTCCTGGAACTGGTCGCACCCCGCGACGGTGGTCGCGATGGCGCGGTCGAGGGCCTCGAGGGCGTGGGGGGCGTCGTTGGAGCGGGCGTAGGCTTCGCCGAGGCGAGCGTTGCCGACGCAGAAGGTGGGCTGGCGGCGCACGGCGCGCTGGAGCACCTCGATGGCCTCGGGGTACCGCTGCCTGCGCATGTACGCGAGGCCGAGGTTGCCGAGCGCGAGGTGCTGGCTGCCGTAGGTGATCTCCTCCGTGGCGAGACGGAGGATGGGGAGGGCCTCTTCGTGGCGGCCGAGGTTCATCAGCACGACGCCGAGGGAGTTGCGGGCGTCGGCGAGCGACGACCGGAGGCTCTCGTTTTCGACCGACTGGAGGGCGAAGAGCTCGACCGCGCGGCGGAGAGGGGCCTCGGCGCGGGAGAAGTGCCCGAGGCGGCCGTAGACCAGGCCCAGCGTGTGGTGGGCATCGGCGTTCTCGGGGTCACGGCGGATCGAGCGCTCGAGGGGTGGAATGGCTCCCTCGGCGTTGTTCTCGTCCGCGAACATGGCTCGTCCCAGGTTCAAGTCCGCCTGTGATTGCAGTCGTGCTTCTTCACTAACGCCACCGCAGGACCATCCTGCGACAGCAAGCCAACCGACGATCAAGCAAGCGAAGCGGCGGTGTTTCAAGCGACCGATGTCATTCGAAGGCATCACGTCACGTTTCTGACCACGGCCGTAGAGCGCCGCATCTAACCGAAGGCTCCGGGAGGGGTCAACCCGGAATTTGACAATTGCCCGGGGTGAGGGCTGTCAGCCGCGCACCTGCTCGTGCATGCCGAGCAGGGTGTAGAGGCGTCGCAGTGCGTCGATGTCGTCGATGGCGACCTTCTCCTCGGCGATGCGGATGTACTGCAGCTCGCGGAGCTGGAGCACCGCGCGCTTGACCGCGTCGACGTCGAGGGAGGCGCGGGCGGAGAGCTCGAGCGGGGACACGGCGATCTGCGCGCCGCCGGAGGTGCGGCCGGTCTCGGCGGCGAGCTTGAGGAGGGTGTTGACGACCTTGGAGGTGGGGTCGCGCAGCAGCACGTTCTCGAGCTGGTCTTCGGAGTCGCGCAGCCGACGCACGAGCTGCTGAACGAGGCGCGTGGCGACCGCGGGGCTGCCGGAGAGGAGCTGGGTGAAGGTGTCAGGGTCGAGCGCCAGCACGACGACGTCGGAGAGGGCGAAGGCGCTGCCGTTGCGGAGCGATCCTGGGACGAGGGCCACCTCGCCGAAGAGGTCGCCGGGCTTGAGGATGTGCATCGAGCGCTCGACGTTGCGCACGCGCTTGGCGACGCGCACCCGGCCCTCCTGCAGCATGAACACCTCGCGGGCGGGGTCGCCCTCGCGGAAGATCACCTCGCCGTTGGCGTAGCGGCGACCGAAGTGCTCGAGCAGCCGGTCACGTTCGTTGGGGGAGATGTCGCTCATCGGTGGGTAGTGAGGGGTTATAGTCCCATCGGCCGTGGCGCAGGAAGGTGCGAAAGGTACCCCCCCGGGGAGAGGAATTGTTTGACATGGCGCCGTGGATCGGTAGATTGCGCGCCCCGATGCCGGTGTAGCTCAGTCGGTTAGAGCAGGGGAATCATAATCCCAAGGTCGTTGGTTCAATTCCGACCGCCGGTACCAAGAAAGGCCCTGTAACCCAGGGCCTTTCGCGTTTCTGGGGAGGGTGGCCGGGGTGGCTGGAGTGCCCCAATTCCGGCGAGTGCTGTGACGCCCGCGTTACACCTCCTGGCGCGCTCCGAACCCGGGAATCCAGGCCACGGAACGGGCTCTCTCCCCCGCGGGTTTCACCCTCATGCCCATGCAGGACATGAAGCCCGGGACGCACGTCTGGTTCTGGCCGAAGCGCGGATGGAAGGCCTACACGGCCGAGATCGTGGCCGACGAGCTCGTGAAGCTCGGCGCCGTCGGAGTCATCCCGCAGGCGTCGTTGGATGCGCCGCGCTGGCTGGCCGAGAACGGGAAGGCCTTCACCGACCGGGGCCTCCAGCTCGTGGTGGGCCTCGGGCTCGACGGAGGGCACCCCGAAGACCGCCTGGTCCATGCGATCGTCGCGGCGCTCGACGTGCCAGGAGCCATCGGCACCATGCTCAACTGGGAGTCGTGGTGGGAGGGGAAGGCCGCGCTCGCCGATCGCGTCGTAGACCGCGTGCTCGCGCTTCGACCCGACGCCGCCCAGCGGTGCACCGACTGCCCCTGGTGGGCGCCGCTGTTCTTCATGCGCGGCGAGCGGCAGAGCAGCACCCACCCGCGAGCGCCGACGAAGGCCTTCGGTCGCCTCTGCCAGAAGCGCTTCGTGCAGGCCTACGGTGCCCCGCAGGACGATCGCAGCAGCCGAATGCTGGCATGGGCCCGCGACCCGTCGCAGTACGCCTCCCTCGGCTCGTGGGAGATCCTGCCGGCGTTGCAGGCCTACAAGCGCAGCGTCCAGGATCACGTCGAGACCCTGCTGCAAGAGCGGTTCGTGTGTCTCTGGGACTATCCCGAGATCGACGCGGAGGGGCGCCGGGGGATGCTGGTGGTGAAGGCGATTCGGGCGCGGGGCTTCGACGGCCCGACCGCGATCGTGGACGTGCAGCGCTCACTCGGGCTCACCGCGGACGGGATCCTCGGGCCGAAGACGCTCGGCGCGCTCGGCTTCGCCTGAACCCTCACCGCGACCCCGCGAGCGACGCCGTCATCCGCCGCACCAGGTCGACGGGCGGCAACTTCCCGTAGACCTTCGAGAGCATCACCGTCGACGAGTGGCCCATCGCGGGCGCCAGGTGCTCCAGCGAGATGCCCGCCGCGTGGTGCCAGGTCGCATAGGTCCGCCGCAGGTCGTTCGGGCTCGTGTGCGCGATGCCCGCTTCGATGCACGCGTTCTGGATGTCCCGCTGCATCTTCGTCCACGGCCGGAAGATCAGGCCCCCCGTCCCCTCCGCGAGCAGCGGCACCTCCACCAGCAGGCGCCACGCGTACTCCAGCACCACGGGCACCCAGCGGTCGCGCAGTGCCCGCTTCGTCCCGCGGATGTGCACCATCGGTTCGTCGTGGTGGATGTCCTCCCATCGGGCCCGGCCCACGGCGCCGAACTCCGCGCCGGTCGCGACCATGAAGGCCACCTGGGCGCTTCGGTCAGGCAACAGGAACGATCGCAGGGCTTCGAGCTCGTCAGGGATCAGCACCCGCGTCCGCGGCTCGTACTGCGACGACACCCGCGGCACGATCGCTTCGAGGTCCCCTGCGAACAGCCCGGTCAGCTTCGCGTTGCGCAGCACCTGCCGGAGCGTGGTGAGCTCTTTGACCAGCGTGTGCTCCCCGGCCCCCTCCGCACGCCGCTGTTGCAGATACCGGCGGACCCCTACAGCGTCGACGTGGCGCAGCAGCGTTGCATCGCCCAGCACGCGCGCGATGTGCCCCGTCTTGCTTGCGTAGAAGTCTTCGGTCGCGGGCGCGAGGGCGCCAGACGCGCGTTGGTGGGAGACGTGCTCGAGGAAGCTGCTCAGCGCGAGGGCAACGGTTGCCGACGCCTGGGCTGCGTGTGCCGGATCCGCGCCGTCGCGCTCGAACCGCCGCGCAGCAAGGTCAGCAGCCTTCCGGTCGGTGCATCGGGTGCTTCGTTGGATGCGACGACCGTCAACGTAGAAGGAACACCACCAGGTGCTTCCCCGCTGGTAGAGATGGGGCACGGAATACCTCTCTTCGTAAGTTCGGCGTGGAGCTGGGCGGGGGTGCAGCGCAGCAGGCCGCGCTTCCCCTCGGTGCGACCCGACGCGGCGCGGACGATGCGGAAGGCCACCGTCTTCGAGCAGGCAAGGGCCTCCTGAACCATCGCGGCGCTGAAGTACGTGGCGAGCATCGGGCGCTTCACCGGAACACCCACTTGCACTCGGCGCAGTCGGGGCCGGTGTGCCGGGTCACGCCGTCCGGCCGGGCCTTGTCGCAGGGGAAGCCGCAGGGCCCCAGGTGCGGGACGGGCACGTCTCGCAGCAGCGTCGACAGGGCCGCGTTGAAGAGGGCCACGAAGCCGCGGGCGCTGAAGAGGCTGGGCGTCCGCACGGAGCGCTTCAGCGCGTCCGTGTTCTGCACCAGGGCCAGCTCGGCGTACCCGCAGACCGGACAGACCACCGTGCGCGGACGCTCCTCGTCGGGCTCGTTCATCGCACCCCTCCGCCGCACCCCGGCGTGCCGCACGTCGTCGCCAAGTGCGCGTGCGCGATTCCGCTGACGCCGGGAGGGCGCTCCTCCGCGCAGAGAGGGCGCACACCACCGCCGACGCATGGGGCGCCGCAGGGGGCCGTGTGCTCGTGCGCCATCCACCATGGCGTGACCCCGGGAGCGAAGAGCTCGTATTGGTCCGTGACGGCACCGCACACGTCGCAGGGGGCGGTACGGGTTCGATCGGTAGTGCCTGCGATCATGCGGCCTCCCGGTGTTCGCGCTCGTGGGGCAGCAGCAGGCGCATCGGTCGCCCGTGGGTCAGCGCCTGCCGCATCCGTCCGCCGTTCCTCCCCCACGCCACGATGGTGTCGAAGAGCGCGGAGGGGAGGCGGATCGCCCGGCGTCGACCTTCGACACGCTGGTGAACGCCAACGGCGCAGAGCCAGGTCGTGAGCGTCTCGACCGGCACATCGCGGGACCGGGCGGCGCCCGTGATGGTCTCCAGCGTGGAGGTCTCGCGCTCGACGGCGTCGCGGACCTCGTCCCACTCGACCAGCTTGTGACCGGCGGACGAGCGGCTGTAGCTGCGGTGCACCATCACCCGCTGGCGACGCACCAGCCGCCAGAATGTGCGCGGGCACAGGCCCAGCGCGTCGCAGGCCTTCATCACCCCGACGAAGCCTTGCGGCACGCTCGGCAGCCCGAGCGCCGCCATCTGATCGATGATCGCGCGCCAGGTGCGACCGACCAGGCGCCGGAGCAACGTGTCGCGAGAGACGCATCCGGCCCACGACTCGCGCAGGAGCGCAACCTCCGCGGGCGTCCACGAGTTGCAGCGGATCATGAGCCCGCCTTGGCGCGCTTCGCCTTCGCGGGGGCCTTGGGAGCGGACTCCAGCAGGCGCCAGGCCCCATCGGTCCCCAGCGTCGCGTAGGTGCGCGAGAGCCAGACGCGCACCCATCCGTTCTCGACCGCCGCGCCGTCGAGCCAGGCCACGCGGTGGACGCCGTCGACGTCGAGCACCAGGCCGATGTCACCGCTCTCGTGGGCGACCACGCCGCACACCTTCCGCGGGGTCTCGTTGACCACGACGTCATCTCCCGGGCGCAGCAGGTGCGACGGCCCCTCGGACGGCCCTTCGCCGACGATCCCCTCCGCGGCCAGCTCGCGCACCTGGTCGGCGAACGCGGCCGGTACGACGGTCCGCATGCGCATCTCGCCCCCGGCATCCGACGTCCACGCCAGGGCCGCGTCGCCCAGGCGCTCCCAGGCCTGCTCGGCCTCCATCCCGTCGCGAAGGATGAAGTAGACGAACCCGCTCGGCGGCGGGACCGGCGCGGCGAACGCGGGCAGCATCAACTGGCGATCGTCGGCCGGGACCTTCGCCACGGGCTGGGCCCAGACCGTCGTCTGGGAGACGACACCGGCCGGCGACACGAGCTGGATGACGATGCGCTCGTCGTTGTGCGAGGTGCGCACCTCCGTGCAGTCGCCCCCGAGTCCGCGCACGGACTGCTTGATCACCGCCAGGAACAGCGACGCGCGGGCGTTCACTCCGGCCCCCGTGTGCTGCGCAGGTGCAGCGTCGGCACCGGGCAGTGGACGTCGACCTTCCGCACCCGGTGCTCGCCCATCCCGTCGAGCACCACCCGCAGCAGGTGCGACGCGCGCCACGACGCCCGCATCACCCGCGTGTACCGGGTCACCCCGTTGTACTCCGTTCGCACCACCGCTCCGGGCGTCAGGAGGTGCTTCACGGCGCACCGCCCGTGGGCGCCGACGTGGGCTGGCCCTCGACGATGTTCCCTTCCAGGTCGAGCGTGCGCTCCGTCATCCAGTCGGTGAGCGACACCACCGCCGCGATGGCACTCGCCGCCCCCTGGTTCTTCTCGGCGCGCGGTCCCCGCCAGAGCGTCGCCCGGTACCAGCTCCCGTCCCCCGTCCCCACCGCCACCCGACCGCCGAACCGCGCCAGCGCGATCCGGTTCGCCTTCGCCAGCGCCTCGTTCAACGTGACCGGGGCTGCGTTCTGTTTCGCCATGTGACCTCCGTGCGTGGACATCCATGGATGCCTTACGTCTGGAGATACCTAGCCGTTCATTTCAATTGATGTCAACGCGGGGCCGGTCGTAGCCCGATGCCCTCCCCGCGAGAGAAGGCACCCCGGCGGTGCCAGGGGCGGGTAACGTTCGCGGCCATGCCACTGAGACCGCACACCCGCGAAGTGCTCCGCCTCCACGTCCGCACGCACTGGAAGAACGGGTGCCCGATGTGCGCGAACCCGACGGACCCGAAGTGGCGCGTGCTCGGCAGCAGCTTCGTCGAGGTCAGTGACGAGAGCAGCAAGGACTGGAAGGGCGTTCTGGTCCCGACGCTCGCGCTCGCGTGCAAGCGCTGCGGGTTCGTAGCGTCGGTCACGCTCGACGCGCTGGGATTGGGGGAAGAATGAGCGACGACGTGGAGGTGGTGGAAGACTTCGCTCCCGCAGCACCCGTGATCGATTTGCGCCGGATCCGCCGGATCCGTACCTACGAGGTCATGGATCACGAGCTCGAAAGTCTCGACCACATCGTCGCCGCCGAGAACCAGGCGCTGGGGTTCTGCGCGATGATGCTCGGCGTCTTCGTCTCTCTCATCGGGTCGTTTGGAACAGCAGGAACGCTGACTGCGACGCGGACCGCCCTCTACACGGTGTTCATCGTGAACTCTGGGCTCGCAACGGTCTGGTTCTTCTTCGTCTGGCGTCGGGCTGCGAAGCGTCGACCCAAACTCCTGGCGGAGATCCGCGAACACACGGCCCAGACGGAGGCGTTGATGATGGCTCGGCGCAGCCCACGCCCACTGCCGGCTCCGCCACCGACCTGACGACGTCAGGCCGCGAGCAGGACGGTCGGCATTTCGAAGCGCAGCGCGACCGCCCAGGCCGGGAGGTGCGCGAAGGGCGCGTGCAGCTCGCCGTGTCGCATCGCCCGGATGACCCGTAGCGGCATCGCGAGCGCGAGCGTCAGGCTCCACACGTCGGAGTGGTCGACGTGCCGGGGCAGGAGGTGGTGCGCCAGCTCGTGGAGGATCATCAGCACCGCGAGCCCGCGGAGCCGGTCGCTGCGGTAATAGATCGTCCCGCGGATCATCTGCGCCGGCACCGCGGCGGGCAGGAGCGGTTCGAGTACGATGGGCACGCCGCACTCGGCGGCGAGGCCCTGCGGCGACGGGTCAACCGCGCGCTCGGTGACCTGGTCGGCGATGCGCTCGATGTCCCAGGCCGAGTAGCAGGACACGCCCCCGGTCACCTCCAGGATGGCGCGCTCCGCGATTGGCTCCGCCACGATCAACACTACTCAAACTCTGCCTGGGGCCTGCGGTGGGAAGCAAGAGCGTCAGGGAGCTGGCACCGGTGGGAGTTCGTGGAGGAGCTTCAGAATGAGACGCGCCTGTTCGACGGACTCGCGAGCGCTCGCATCGACCGAAGCGTCCGCGCTGTAGTCCGCCTCGTGGCGGTCGGTGATGAGCTGAGAGAGCAGCTTGCCGATGCGTTTGCGCGCGGCATCCCCCTCGAAGAACCCTCGGATGACCAACCCATGCGCCGTGCCGTTCGTCGGGAAGGTCTTCCCCTCGGCTTCCAGCCGCAGACGTGCCCCGTGGAAGGCCGCGTAGTACGCCCGGCTCACGGCCGAGCGAGACGCCGCCTCACGGAGTCGCGGCTGACCTTCGGTGAGCAGATCATCGGCGATGACCAGGAAGCGGGACCAGTCGAAGGTGGTCATGCCCGACGCACCCGGATGACGAGCGTGCCCATGACCTCACCCGCGCGCTCGTCCCACCACGTCTCGTCGAACTTCGTCTGGAGCGCCGAGACATCGGCATCGTTCGGCACCCCGATGCGCATGGAGAGGTACACGTCGCTGGCGTCCAGTGACTGCAACGACAGATGGGGGCGAACGGTGCCGAACAGCTCGGTGATGGGCTCCCGCGCGGCCAGCACCAGGTCGAGCAGGTCATGTCGCTGCGCTAGAAACCAACGCACGTTGGACGCAAGCGTCGGCTCGCCGAGGTCATAGAAGGCGGCGACCACATCCAGATCGGCGTCTCGCTGTGGTCGCTCTGCGATGCTGTCGGCGATCGTTCGGCGAGCGTTGGTGATGTAGCGCCCAACCGCGCGGCCGTGCTCCTGCGTCGCATCCAGAACGACGGCCCCAAACTCATGGATCCAGGGTGGCCTGGGCTCCGTCGTCTCTCGCTCGAGGAGGTGCGCAGCGATGACCGTCAAGGTGTCCATCCGCGACGCAAGTCGCTCCAGCCCGGGAGGAACCGAGGAGTCCACGACCCACATCCGATCCAGATCCCTCGCCTCGCGAATCAGATCGAAGAATTCGGCGTTCGTCTTCACGGTTGCCGCCAACGCCTCCGCCACCAACGCCGCGCCCTCCTCCCCGAAGACCTCCGGGCCCCGAGACGTGACCAATGACATCACCCTGGCCGGTGAACCTTCCAGCTCCCGCAGTAGGTGAGGATTTTTCGCGGCATCGGTCCACAGCACGCGGAGCGCGCCGTTGCGCGCAAGCGTGGCCACCGAGAGCCAGCGATCCATGAAGCCGAGGGCGTCGACCAGGGTTGGCTGCCTCAGCATCGGCGCCGAGAACTCGTCCACCACCGTGTCGACGTAGAATTGAAGGAACCGCAGCGTTCGACGCGGGACCATCGGAACCAGCCGCGCAAGCTCCGCCCGTGTGAACGGCACCTCGGCGCAGTCGGAGATCTGTTCTGCCGCGGATTCGAAGCTCATCTCCCCCTCGGGCTAGCACAACGACGACGGGGGCTACAACGCTCGCTCATTTGGTAGGCTCCTCGTCGGGCCTTGACGGGGCGGGTGGCGGCACGTGGCGCTGCACCACCCGGATGAGGTCCGCGATGGCCGCGACGTCGACGTGCCCCGCGATCATAGGGGACTCGTCGGCCAGCACGTCCACCGCCCACCGCTTCAGCCGCGGGTCGTCCGCCAGCGCGGCGTCGGCCATCTCGTAGAAGCCCGGGAAGTTCTTCCACTTCGGGTCGCTGAAGATGTGGGGCGAAGGGCCTTCGCTGGCGGGCTCTTCACGGCGCTCGGGATCACCCTTGCCGGACGCAAGCCACTCCATCGAAACGCCTCCTGCCTTGGCAATCGCGGCAAGAGTCAGGTGAGTGATCTCCGCGCCTGGGTTCTCCCGATAGCGCCGCAGCACCTGACTCACAGCCCCACGATGCAGGCCAGCGAGCCGATTCAATTCGCTCGCGGGGATATGCTTGCTGTCGAGGATTTGTTGGATCCGATCCGCGATCGTCTTCACGTCGGCAAAGATATCGCAGTGAAGTCGTTTGTTAGCAGAGACGTCGAGTCGGACGTTTTGGACGTCCAATGATGTTTCGGGCTCTACCGTTCCCATGCTGTTACCCACCCTCGGTGAACGCCTGCGGTACGCCCGGCTTCTCGGGCCGAAGCTCTCCGCCCGGGAGCTCGATCGCCTCGCTGGTCGCCCGGCCAACTCGTGCCGGCAGACCGAGACCCGTTGTCAATCTACGGCGAACCCCTCGTTCGCCTTGGCCTACGCCCAGGCGTTGGGCGTCGAGGCGGCCTGGCTCCTCATGGGGACCGGGCCTCGGCCCGCCCGTGCGGCCGTCGTCGCGGCGGTAGAGGCCGCCCGGCGGCGCTACGAGCGCCAGCAGCGCATGGCCGAGCGGAAGGCGGCGGCGTGATGGCCACCCTCCCTTCCGTCGAGGTGCTGCACCGCCAGGTGGACGAGCACCTGACCGGCCTCGGCCTGCTTGCCCAGGCCATCGAGGAGATCGTGACGGCCCGGCGGCACCGGGCCCAGGCGATCCAGAACGAGCACCTCGCGGGCTTCCTCACCCGGAAGGTGATCCAGGAACTCGGGACGTCGCTGATCAGCTTCGACCGGGTCCGGGAGCTGCTCGTCGAGGTCGCGCTGGTCGCGCCGAGCGAGCGCCACGCCGAGCTGGCGGTGAAGTGCGGGATGCTGGCGGGGTACCTGTCCGGCATGGGCCGGGCCGTGGCCGACGAGTTCCGGGGCGGTGAGCCGTGAGGCCGCCGGTGCTCTGGGCCCTCTGGGCGATGTTCGGGGCCCTCTGGGGCTGGCTTCTGGTGTGCGACGTAGCCGAGACGTCGGGGTGGCTCCCGCCGTCCGCAGGGCGACCGACGACCGATGTACGGGCGGCGATCGTAAGTGTGGACTCCGGGGGGCGAGGCGGTTCCCTCGATCACCGCTTCGCCCCCGCTGTCTCGACTGCGCCGCACCTCACCCGGGATCGGGGGAGGGAGCCCTGCGTTCCGTGCCCGGGGGTCCGGGGGCAGAGCCCCCGTCTGACGTGGCGCGTCATGACCGCCCGGGTGGTGGTGGTCTGCGTCACGTCCGGGGCGCGGGTGGGTGCAGACGCGGGGTGCTGTAACACCCCGGGGAATTGCCGGGACCTGGGCTGCCAGACGAGACAATTGTGCGGGAAATCCCGCGTCGTGAGTGTCCGCGAGTGGGTGGCGTTGGAGGTCGCCACGTTCCGTCAAATCCCCGGGGGTCCAGAGCCCCTCGGGCTCCCGCGGGGGGTGCGCTGATGGGCGCCCTTCGGGCTCTCCGCGGGGGCCGAACCCCCGCGCCTCCGGAGCCGGAGATGACCCCGCTCCGGTGCGCGCTGGACTGGTGCACGCTCCTGTACCTCCCGCACGTCTCCGGGCAGGTCTGGAAAGCCCTCCTGAAGCTCACGAAGCCCGGGGGCTTCGGGATGGTCGACATGGCCCACGGCGGGGAGCGGGTGGCCCTCCGGGTGCGGGACGTGGGGGCCGGAGCGGCCATCGTGCTCCAGGGCTTCGGGGTTTACGTGAAGGTCGCCAACCCGTTCATGCGGGCCCAGCGCGCGGCGAAGTCCACGGGCAAGGTCTACGGCGTCGACATGCAGGTGCAGGGCACCGCGCTTTCCGCTTCAATTACCGGGCTGGACGTCGTGGCCTGGGCGAAGACGGCCATCGAGTCGACGCTGTTCCTGCACGCCGGCCCGACGCCCGAAAAGCGCGCGGAAACGCTACGCCAGTCGTGCTTTCCGGGCCGCTGGGACGTCGCGGTCGACGTGATGCTGAAAAACCCCCTCGCTCGGCGGTCACTTCTGGCACCGATGCCCGGAGCTGATCCGCAAACGTGGATTGACTCCGAGATCTTCGCCGATGGGAACCTGGACGACGCGAATTCAAGGGTTTCCACGCGGGCGAGGAAGCCGAAGGCGGCGGCTCGGGTGAAGCAGGACTACACCGAACACGACACGGCGCGCGGGACGCGTCTTGTCGGCAAACAGTCCACCGGACGAACCCTGTATCGCGGCGGCTCCATCGTGGAGCTGTGCGTGTACGAGCGCGCCCGAAAGCAGGACGGAGACTGGAAGATCCTCGCGGCGACGCTGCAACAGAAGTGCGGCTGGGACGGCGAGTCGCCAGTCATGCGCTACGAGATCCGCTGCATGCGCCCGTGGTTCCGGGATCAGCGGGTGAAGCGGGGCAAGGATTGGATCCGCGGGGACGAGCTCTACTTCGACGAGTGGATGGAGCTGGTGCCGGAGTTCGCGGCGACCGTGATCGGTCGTTTCCGGCACACGAAGAACCAGCCCGGCGTGCGCACGCGCGACCGCGAGGATTCCAGCTACTACACCGCGATCCGAGCGGGCATCGCGAAGCTGTCGAGCGCGGAGCGCGTGGCGAATCCCATCACGGAGGTGGTGTCGAAGAAGCGCGAGGTCGCGGCCGAGCGGGCCGAGTCGCGCGCGGCCGGAGCCATCGTCGACATCATGGCGTTGAAGGGTTGTTCGTTGAAGGAAGCGGTGATGTCGATTCGCGACGGCGAATTGACCGAGCGCAAAGAGCATTGGGACAAGCGCTACGAGCAGACCCGAGTGCGGTACGGGCTGAGCCCCGGTCTGGAGTTGAAGGACATGCTGGCGCCGCCCGACGACTGGGCGCGCGTGGGCCGCGCACTCGCGAGTTGAGTGCAGAGGGAGAGACGAATGAACATCGGGCAGGCAGTGCAAGCGTTGAAGTTGGGGAGCAGGGTGCGCCGGAGGGGCTGGAACGGCAAAGGGATGTGGCTGGTGCTGATCCGTCCTGGGAACGCGATGCACTCCAGCGCGGCGGGTCGGTTCTGCATGCAGGAGTGCATTGGCATGAAGACCGCGGATGGAAACATGCAGCCCGGCTGGCTGGCGTCGCAGCCGGACTTGCTTTCGGACGATTGGGAGGTAGCCGAGTGATGTTCAAGGGATTCGCGAAGTACGCTGAGCGGCACCTGGCCGCGCTGGAGTTCATCGGGGACGCGTTGCTCATGAAGAGCAAGGCCGGAATGATCGACCGCGCGCAGGCCTTCGAGGATCGCGCGATGCAGGCATCGCCCGAGACGGTGCTGGAGGTGCTGGAGGTGACCGAGCATCGGCTCCGCGCGGTCAACGAGCACAACGAGCGGCTACAAGCCCAGTTGCGCGACCACAACCTGACCCCGGTGCCGTAGATGCCCAGAGGAGGAACCACAGGGGCGCCTCAGGGGGATCCACAGGAGGCGCCTCAGGGACCGCACCCCCGGTGCACCCGCTGCACGGACACTGCCGCGTGCCCGATGCATCGCGCGCAGGGCATGGACGAGCAGGTGGCCGCGTTCGGCGAGCTGGTGATGCGCGGCGGGGCGCCCGGCCTCGCGGCGGCGCTGGAGGCGCGCTTCCACTCCATGGGCGACGCGCTCACCGCGCCCCAGGTGGCCGACGTGCTGCAACCGCTCGACACCCGGAAGCTGGCTCAGACCTTCCAGAAGATGGTGGTCAAAGAGAGGTGGACTCCGGAGAGCCTGTATCGACTCGCGGCCACGGCGTGGACGCTGGCCTTCATCGCTGACCTTCAACCCGAAGAGGAATGACCTTGTCCAGTAAAGATCCGCAAGTGAACGTGAACGTCACCACCGGGCAACCGGCCGGCCAGGGGTTCTTCACCCCGCTGTTCCCCAACGCGAACGGGCTCGGGAAGAACATCCCCGCCAAGATGCGCGTCACGCGCATCGACCCGGCGGACGGGTACCTGGGCGAGATCCCGCCCGACTCCGACGAGGAAGGGCTCCGCGCGCTGCACGGCGGCGGCTTCTACGAGCTGAAGCTGGTGAACGCGACAGGGCAGCTCCTCCCGGGCGGGATCACCAAGATGAAGATCAACGGGGAGCCTCGCCGCACCGACGGACACGCCGCGCATGCGCCCGCCGCGCAGGGAGTCCCGGGGGAGATGTTCACCTGGATGCGCGAGCGCCAGAAGGTGGAGGAGGAGACCTTCCGACAGCGCATCGAGCGCGAGCGCGAGGAGGCGTCGGCGCGGCTCAGGGAACGCGAGGAGGAGGGCAAGGCGCGGCTCAAAGAGCGCGAGGCGGAGGTGGAACTCCAGATCCGGCGCCAGAAGGCCGAGCAGGACGCCAAGGAGGCCGCCGCCAAGGCCCAGCACGATCGCGAGGTGGAGCGCATCAAGCTCGAGCAAAAGGCCGCGTCGGAGGAGAACGACAAGCGCTGGCAGATGTTCATGCAGATGCAGAACGCCAACAATCAAGTGATGATCACGGCGATGCAGGCCAACAACAAGCCGCAGGATCCGGCCACGTTCATGGGCCTGTTCCGCGAGGGCTTCGAGCTGGCGGCAGGCGTCGGCAAGGATGACCCGGGCGTCGCCGTCGTGAAGCAGCTGACCGAGGGGATGGGGCACATCGCGACCCTGTATCGGGAGGACAACCGTGGGGGGCAGAAGCCGCCGCTGATGCGCACCGAGCGACCGCAGCGACGCAACGGAGCGGCCCCACAGGAGGGGGCCCCGGCGCCGAAGGAGAGCACACCGAAGGGCGACAAGATCACCCGCATCAAAGCGCTGGCCGGAGAGCTCATGAAGCGCATGCTGGCCGAGGATCACGACCCCGAGGTGGTGCTGGGGAAGATCCTTTCCGGCGAGGTGGTGCTGGCGCCTCGCGAGGCCTTCGAGGACGACGAGGAGGAGGAGCCCGCCGACGACCAGGTCGCTCCCAAGGCGACCGCGGAAAGTACCCCTGAGCCCGTCCCTGCGAAGGCTCCCGCGGCACCGTCGCCGGGTGCTTCAGTTCCAGAGCCTGGACGTGGTGTCGACCGAGGAGCACAAGCGGCTCCTGTGGAACGCCGTCGTCACCGCAAGCGGTGATCCGCGGCTCCGCGCGTTCGTCGCGAAGCTGTATCAAGAGAACGACCTTCCCGCGCGCGATCCCGAGGCCTTCGCCCGCGCGCTCCAGACATACGCCCAGACCCGGATCAAGTACGTCCGGGAGTCCGATGAGACCTTCGTCGCGCCCTGGCGAACGATCGAATGGGGCATCGCGGACTGCGACGACTTCGTCATCCTCATCGCGTCCACGCTCCGCTCCATCCGCATCCCCGTTCGGGTGGTGTTCCTGGGATGGACCGACGCGCCGGAGCCTGCGCCGGTTCCGCTGAAGCACGTCTACACGGAGGCCTACATCGACGGGGCGTGGGTGCCGCTCGAAGCGGTGCGCGCGGTCCCGTACGGGTGGGATCCGTCGAAGTTCCAGACCGAGAAGGGGCGACGGATTCGCCTCGAAACGCTGGGCGACCAGCCATGACCACGGAGAGACCCGATGTTCCGAACGAAGTCCCGCTTGATCATCCTGTTGACGCTCGGCCTGGTGGTGAACGGCTGCACGGCCGGCACTCGCGCCGCGGTGGTGCGCATCTCGGACCCCGTCGTGCGGGTGCTGTGCAGCGCATATCCCGCGCTCCGCGGCCGGATGCTCGAAGTGGACAGCGACGGCGGAGTGAGGGCAACCACGGATCAGTGATCCGGCGGTGTGAGCGTCCCTTCAAGTCGACGACTCCCATGGAGCTCGACCGGCCCCGTGAGGTCGTAGAGGTCCGTCGCCTGACCCGCTCGCGCTGGAAGGTGAACCTCGACTGCGGGCACTGGTTCACGGTCAGCGAGCACGGCGCGCAGTTCCTGCCCGCCGGGTGCGGGTGGCCGTGCAATCGGTGCCCGCCCTATCGGCAGACCCTGGAATCCATGCCTCGCGCGGTCCCACGAGCCCGGCGTGCAGCACCGTCGACAGGTGTTTCCCGATGACGAGGATGATGTGGTCGGCGGGCTCGACGATCAGGCCTTTGAAGGGGACTACGACGGTCCGCCGGAGATGGCCCTCGAACCAGAATCGTCTCCGCATGGGGACGCCTCCGACATCGCGTATCGCCCGCTGACCGCGAAGATGCGGGCCCGCGGGCTCTGTGGCGTGGCCCTTCGCTACTGCGACGGGCGAAAGGTCGTGTTCCGATGAGGCGACGGCGCATCCCCTTCAACCGCAGGCACCTGGGCGTGATGTTCCGCAGCGGTCACGTCGCGACGGGCCTGGAGGACATCGACGACCCCGACGAGCTCGGCGACCTGACGGACAACCTGATGGGCGCGGCGGTGCGCCGCCGGTCGAGCGCCATCGCCGACGCCAGCGCCGACCTGATGCAGAACGCGGGCACGTTCACCAGCACGGCGGTGATGGACGGCGGTCGCGCGGCCACCAACGACTTCCCGGCCGGGCCTCCAACCGACGAGGCCGGTCTCCCGCGACCGAGCGCGACGGGCCTTCCGGCGGGCGCGCTCGGCTGGTCGGTCGGGGGCGCGCCGGTCATGCCGGGCGAGGAGGGCGACCGCGTCGACACGGGCTGGCGCAACACGGCCGGGGAGGCGATCTACGACCGGCCGGGCGGAGCGATCGACTCGGGCGCGTGGAGCGCGCCGGAAGGCTTCACGCACGTGAGCACCGAGCGCGGGGCAGAGTTCGCGGATGCGCGGCGCTCCGAAGCGCAGGCGGATGCGCCCTTCACCAACGTGGGCCAGGGGGTGCAGACGGACGCGGCCTATCAGGAGCGCGTCGCCCAGGAGCTGCGACGCCAGGCGGGCGTGGCTCGCCAGCAGGAGGCCGCGAGGCGCGGCGAGGCCGTGTCGCGCGACCCGATGACCGACGAGGTCACCGTCATCGACCCGAACTCCGGAACGATGACGACGGTGAACTACTCGACCGGGGAGACGCGGCAGGAGGCCGCTCCGGAGGCGTACCTTCAACAGCGCCTCGAACGGCAGCAGCAGAACGCGGCCGGCTCGGGCGGCGGCCTGGGTGGAGCGCTGGGCGGGCTCCTGGGGCTGGGCGGCGCGGCGGGGATGGGCTCCATCGCGGGGCAGCTCGGCGCGGTCGGTCCCGCGTTCCAGCAGCTCGCGTACGGCAACGAGGCGATCGGTCGACAGGTCGTCGCCGCGTTGCTCGGCAGCACGCAGCCCGAGCTGGACCGGATCCGCGGGTACCTGGAGGAGCAGCGGAACCAGGTCAACGCGACGGCGGAACACCGCGCGCTGGTCGACCAGGACACCTGGCGCCGCCAGGTGATGCAGTCGATCGATGAGCTGAGGGCGTTCCAGGGACCGCGGAGGTACTGATGTCCGGCGTAGGCGACTTCTTCTCGAACCTGGGCGACACCCTCGGGATCACGCGCCACGTGCGAGCGCCCCAGGTCAACCGCCAGACGGGCCGCGTGGTCGACCCCGGCTCTGACACCGGGCCGGGCCTGCTGGGCAACCTCGCCAACGCCGCGGGCGGCATCGGGTCCCTCATCGGCGGACCCGTGGGCGGGATGATCGGCAACGCCGTGGGTGGCCTGGTCGGGGGCGGTTCGGGCGGCGCGCAGCCGATGGGCGGCGGGGCCCCGGGCGGTGCGCAGAACCCGCTGAGCGCGGTGAGCGGCGCGCTGGGGCAACTCGCGGGCGTCGACCCGAGCGTGCTGCTCACCTCCCTCGGTGGCCAGGCGCTCGGCGGTGCGGCACGCGCGGCGGGCCTCGCGCCGGAGCACATCGCGGCGCTGACCAACCTCGCGCAGCAGCAGAACCTCCAGGCGCAGAACCAGCAGCTCGAGCAGAACCAGGCCGCGGTCGGTCGGGCGGTCAACACCCGCGTCACGGAGGCGATCAACCCGCAGCTGGCGCAGATCACCCAGGCCCTCCAGGAGCAGCGCAACCAGGTGCAGGCCACGGCCGAGCACCGCGCCATCACGGCGCAGGAGAACTTCCAGCGCGACCTGATGGAGCGTCTCGACCGGATGGACAGCCGTCTGACGGCTGCGACGTCCAGCCTCCCCGCGCCGCGGAGGTACTGATGCCCGCGCTGCTGGTGCACGCGGAGGAACGGAGCATCGTCTACGCGAACGCCCCGTCCGCTTCCGAGATCGCGACGGCGCTGCGACGAGTCTCCGTCGACGGGGGGCAATGGGTCGGTCCCGCGCCTCGGGTCACCCGCACGGCGGTTCCGGGCGAGCGCTTCGCGACGCACGCCGCATGGCTGTACGCGTGGCCCGACACCGGGCGCGATCCCATCACCGATGGACGCGCCGGACGTGTGCAGCAGGCCGCCCAGGCCGCGCTGGACGCTGTCAGCATCGGCTGGCAGCCGGTTGAGGTCATCCCGTACTCCCCCGCGTTGCACGGCCCCCTGTCGTGGTGGAACAGCGGGGAGGCCGCCATCACCCAGACAGGGAACAACCTTCCCGAGATGGGCGGTCGCTTCGACGCGGCGGAGAACCCCATCGGGCCTACGACGGCGCAGACGCACCCCACCACGGCGCGCGACCAGGCAGCGCGTGCCGCGGTGGGCCTCGGGGAGATCCTGACGCCGCTCGTGATCATCGCGGGCCTCGGGCTGGGCGTGTACGCGCTCGACCGTGCGGGCCTGCTCTCCCGGAGGACGTGAGATGCCGCGCAAAGGATTCTGGCGCTCGCTGGTGCAGCCGATGGCGGGGCTCGACCCGCACAGCCAATACCGGGAGCTGCACTGGGGCAATGAGCCCTCCGGGGTGGTGCAGGTGGAGGTGCCCGGGATGCGCCGCTGCCAAGACGTCGTCGAGCTCGGCAAGCTCCGCAAGCTGTACCTCCGCGCGCCCGGCAAGACGGTCATCATCGTCGCGCGCCGGCCGTATCCCCCGCTCGTGGTCGGAGCCGCCGACAACCACCTGTACCTGGTCAAGGGCCATGGCGCGCGGCTGATCATCCCCGCGGCGATGCCCGCTCGCGGGTGGGAGATCGAGCGCACCGACTACGACGCCAACAAGGGCGGCGAAGAGATCTACTGGTTCCACGAGCACGAATCGACGCTCCCGCGGCTCCGACGCGTCGGCCGGGACGTGCAGTTCAGCGGCGGAAGCTACGTCGTCGCGGCGGAGGGGATCGTCGGCTGAACCCTGGAATCTGACCCTCGGGCGTCCCCGATGAAGGGAGGTCCGTCAACCTCGTGATCGCTGACTGGAGACTGCAATGAAGGTGCACATGGTCAATCCCACCGCCCCCAACCCGTTCCGGTTCTACGCCAGGAAGCCCATCGTCTCGGGTGCCCGCGTCGCGGGGTCGATGACCCGCCGCCAGAGCGCGAACCCCCTCATCCTGCCGAACCCGCACAAGCGCCGCCGTCGCAGCCGCAACGGCGCGCCGCTGATGATGATGACGAACCCGGCGAAGCGCCGCCGCCGCAGCCGCAACGGCGCGCCGATGATCCTGGCGAACCCGAAGCGCCGCCGCCGCAGCAGCCGCAACCCGAGCTTCAACCTGATGGGCGGGCTGAAGACCGGCGCGATGGGCCTGCTCGCGGGCGGGATCAGCTACGGGACGAACCGCTTCGTCATCTCGAAGATCGGCTACAAGGCCGACCAGCACTGGAACTCGGACGACAACCGCAAGGGCGTCCTGCTCCGGTGCGGGATCCGCGCGGCCCTGTGCGCTGCGACGGCGTTCTTCCTCCCCGGCTCCTTCGGGTCCGCGCTCAACGGCGCGATGGCGTACCCGGCCATCTACGAGCTGAGCAACTGGTTCGAGTACCGCCAGGCGTCGTCCGCGGGCGTGGCGCGCAACGCGCTCACCGAGACCGCGACCCCGAACAACCCCTTCGCGGCCGACCTCGATTACGAGGCCGACCTCCAGGACATCCTCGACTGACGCCGCGCGTCCGCTGACTCGCGACTGATCCCCATCGGGCCCAACCGCCCATAGGAGCTTCGATCGATGGCACTCCCAGCAAGCATCTCGGCCAGCATCGCCCAGCAGGAAGACCAGCTCCTGCGGATGGGGAGCCAGGCGCGGTTCGACAAGATCCGCGAGCGCACCCTGTTCTCGAGCTTCCTGTTCTGCCCCGGCCAGGGCGGCGTCATCCGCCAGGGCAAGTACAACCTCTTCACCACGCCGCGCGGGCAGGCCGGTCAGGGCTACGCGAACTCGCTGACCGACCGCGAGACCAACTGGGTGAGCTCGGGCTCGCGCGTGCCCAACGAGCAGAACCTCATCGTGCGAGGGCTCGGCGTGCGCATCCGCCGCCCCACGCAGGACACGACCGTGTACCCGGCCGCGGTGCTGCCCTCTGGGGCGGTGGCGGGCAAGGTCGACCTCCTGGTGCCCGTGCACGCCCAGGACGTGGTCAACATCGCGCAGGGCATGATCCTGTGCATCTCGCACATGGACAACGAGGTGCCGTTCGGGATGGTCTCCGACTTCCCCGCGGTGGGCGGCGCGCACGGATGGGTCCAGGCAGGGCGCCAGATGACCCTCGCGGCCGCGGTTCCGCCCGCGGAGGCGACGCCGGTCATCGCCGCGCCCGGACCGTTCGCGCGGGCGTATCTCCCCGTGACGGGCAACACGACCCCGGCGGCGTTCGAGCGCCGCCCCAAGGTCGCCTATCTCCTGGGCGCGGGCGAGAGCTTCACCGTCGTCCTGAACGTCCCCCGGGACATCACGCTCCAGGCGCAGACCACCAGCGCCCAGGCCGAAGACAACTACGCCAGCGGTGCCGTGGAAGTCGTCGTCGAGCTCTTCTGCACCGAGTCCTACGCGAATCGAGGCTGAACGTGCCGAAGTACCCGACCCAACCGACGCCCCCGCCTGGGCAGCGCTCCATCGCGCAGGACATCTCCCTCCAGCAGGCCCGCGTGCTCCGCGGCCAGGAGACCCGGCGCTTCGACAAGATCCGCCAGCGCCACTTCTGGTCGACGTACAACTTCGACCCGACGCCCAACTCTGGCGCGGTCGACCCGGCGACGTTCCTCGTCAAGCCGGGCGACTACTCGGTGTTCACCACGGCCTCGGGCAAGCCCGGTCAGGGTCTGCCGACCGGCTACCAGCTCACCGACGCGGACACCAACTTCGCCGGAGAGAAGCGCGTCGGCGACGACCAGAACTTCTCCATCTGGGAGCTCGGCGTGACCGTGATGGGCCCGCGGCAGGACGTCGCGAGCGGATTCGCGGCGTCCGTCGTCCAAGCGGGCGCTCTGCTCCCGGTGGATGCCGACTCCATCCTCGACCAGGGGGTGCTGATGCTGAAGTACCTGACCAACGACGTCTCGCTCGGCCTGCTCTCGACGTTCAGCCAGCCGGGCGGGCCTTCGATCAACGCGCCGTCGCTGCTGTCGTCGAAGGCGCCCCACGGGGCCATCGTCGGCCCTCCCGACTTCGCTACGGCGGGCCTCGGCCCGTCGCCGCTGATCAGCACCGTGCAGAACTCCGGCAACATCCCCGCCGCTCCCGCGCTGCGGCGGAAGTTCAAGGTCCCGATCTTCCTCGCGGCGACCGAGACCTTCGAGTTCATCATCCGCTTCCCGCGGCCGGTGCAGATCACGGGCGCCACGCAGGGTGGCACCGGGGCGTTCCGGCTGCGCATCGACTGGTGGGCCGTCGAGACCTACCGCACCCGCAACTGACCTCTGTCCGCCCGCCCCATCGTCCTCCGCGCGGCGGGGATGCTGGGCCTCGCACACGCCGCGCGCGAGGCCCTCATGAACTCCACGAACATCGTCTGGCCCGAGCTGCAACTGACCGACGAGGAGCGCCGGTCGGTCGGTCACTACGCCGACCAGGAGCGGCCCGGAGTCCTTCCCAGGGTCAGCCAGGTCACCCTCGTCGACACCACCCTGGCCGGGGAAGCGTCGGTGCTGGCCGTCCCCTTCGTGCCGAGCGGGCGCCGCACGAAGATCCACTCCATCACCTTCTCGGGCGACCTCGAGCTCTGGGCGGTGAAGCTCGAGCAGAGCAGCGGCGAGCAGCTCTTCGGGAGCGGGTTCATCCCGGTCCCCTCCCTGACGAACCTGCACGGGATGATCGGCATGGCCGGATCACCGGACTTCTCGGTGTCGCAGGTTCTCCTGACGCGCCAGCCGATGCCGGCCCCGCTGCGTCTCGAACCCGCGCTGCAGCTCGATGGCGCCCAGGGCCTCATCGTCACCGGGCAGTTCACGGCGCCCGGGGGAGGGGCCCGTCGCAGCGTCCTCAACATCGCTTTCCACTACTGGGAGTTCCCCTTCATGGGCACCCGATCCGCACAGAAGCGAGGCGCGTGATGTGGCCTGTCCTCCGTCTCACGGAATACGAGAAGCGTTTCAACGGACCGTACGCAGAGGGGTCGCGGCGCGCGGTTCTCCCGCGCCGCTACGGCTACCGTGCGGCCCTGTCGTCGGGGGTACCCGCCGCGACGACGACGCACCAGGCAACCCGCCGATCGCGCATCTACGCCATCACCTGGTCCGGGGACGTCTCCGGCGCGAAGGTCTCCATCCGCCGTGCGGACGGTGAACAGGTCACCATCGGGCCGGTGCACATCCCGCTGCTCTCGGGTCACACGCCGCACTCGACCCGGAGCCAGTTCGCGGGATTGCCCGCGTACCCGACCGCCCCGCCGCCCGACTACGCCATCTACGCGAAGCCGTCGTGGCTCTACCTCATCGACCCGAACATCGTGGTCTCGGGCGGCGCCCAGCTGATCATCGAATACACGCTGGAGAACCCGACTGATCCGGCGATCGTCGGCGGCGCGACCTTCGTCCTGAACCACACGCTGCACGTGTGGGAGTTCCCCGGCTTCGAGGGAGGTGCCACGTGAACAAGAACGCCGCGCTCTTCGGTCTGCTGTCGCTCGCCGGCATCGGCGCGTACTTCGCGCTGGGGTCGAACGAGGCGAACGCCGCGGCGCCCTCGCGCCCGGACGCCCCCTCCGAGCCGCCTGTGCAGACCACCACGGCCAGGCCGACGACCACGACGAACCGCAACGACGCGGGCGGGGGAACGCACACCTTCGACCCGCCGCCGCCGCCGACCGCCCGGCCCGACGCCCCGTACGGGCCGGTGCAGACCGTCCCGGGCACGGGAACGAGCCAGTCGGTGATCGCGCCCACGAGCCAGACCTCGGCGCACGCTTCCGAGCGCGACCTCTCGCGACTGGAGATCGAAGGGTACCAGCGCGTGCTTCGCGCGCTTCAGTACCGCATCGCGGCGGACGGCCTCCTGGGCCCCGCGACGCGCACGGCGCTGCGGACCTTCATCCCGGCCGCGAACCGCGAGCGGGGATGGAACCTCCCGGCGACGGGGGAGCTCGACCCCGCCACGCGTACGGCGCTCGGCTACTACGGGGAGCGCGGCTACTTCGACCTGTCCGGCGTCGAGGCTTCGCGCGCGGCGTTGCTTCGCCAGGCCATCCTCGCCCGGCGCGCCAGCGCGGTCGGCGACCTTCCTCCCCCGAGGTACTGATGCATCCGCTGGTGCTCGCCGCAGCCGCGGGAGTCGGCTTGCTGGTGCTGGCCAGCGGGAGCCGCTCGGCCGCCCCCTTGCTCGCGATCGTCCCCGGCGCGCGGCTGCTCTCCGGCTTCGGTTCGCGCACCGTCCGTGGGCAGCGCCAGGTGCACCTGGGCGTCGACCTCGCGGCGCCGTGGGGCACGCCCGTGCTTTCTCCCGTGGCGGGCACCGTGGTGGGCACCTGGGTGGACGGCCAGCTTTCGGGCGCCGGGAACACCATCTCGCTTCAGCACGACGACGGGCGGCACGGCTCGCTGTACATGCACCTCAGCCGCATCGACGTGCGCCGCGGCGCCCGCGTTGCGCGCGGCGAGCTGCTCGGTGCCGTGGGCTCGACCGACTCGACACCGGGGGGCTTCGCGCGCTCCGGCTCCCACCTGCACTTCGAGGTGATGGTCAGCGCGGACCCGCAGGCCTTCGCGCACTTCAACGGGCGCACCCCGACGCGACGCGACCCCTTCGGGTGGGCTCCTGCCGCGCACGTGAGGCTCGCGTGAACGCCAAGACCCTCCAGACCGCCGCGGCTGTCGCCGCGGTAGGCGCCATCACCCAGATCCTGATCACGCAGCTGCTGACGCCGCGCCCGGCCCTTCCGTCGCCCGCGAACGTGGTTCCTCCCAACATCCCGACGAGGTTCTGATGGCCCACGCCGCCGCCCTCCCGGAGAACTACGCGCGCTCCAAGCTCCCGACGCTGCGGACGCGCTGGCGCGGCGAGCCCGGCGCTTCGGTTCGTCGCTTCGGTCCGCTGATCTTCCCCGGGATCCCGGCCGTCGCGCTGATGGGCCTGACGGCGTCGTCGATGGGACTCCGCGATGCGACAGTCGGCGGAGGGCAGTCCGCCATGGGTCTCTACGGCGTCGAACAACCCGCGCTGCGCACGCTCGCGGTGGCCCCAGAGACCGTCGACCTCCTGGGCCGGGCTGTCGACCTGGACCGCTGGGCTACCGACGTCGACGGCCAGACCGTCACGGGCCTCTTGAACTACCGCCGCCACCTCCGCGCCGCGCTGGCCCTCCTCCCGGCCCCGCTCGATCCGGAGAGCAGCTCGAGTCCGTACACGCTGGCGGTAATGGCGGGCTCGTACAGCATCGGCGACGCGGGATGCACCTCGGTGCTGCGGGCCTTCGAGTCGGCCATCGCGGCGTTGCCGGATCGCACGGCCTGGTCGCGCCTCGGCCAGCTCGTGGCGCGTGATACCCGCGAGCGAATTGGCGGGCTCCGTCGAACAGGTCTCTGGGGAGCGTCGCACCTGGTGCTTCGGGTCGAGCAACGCATCGCTTCGGGCCGATTGCTCGCGCAGAGCGAGCACACCGACGAGGCCTGGTTCCCGGCGAGCCCCGAAGCCGCGGTGATGCAGGCGCTCGCGGACGCGGCGCACGGCGCGGTCTCAGCTCCCGCGCGCCTCGGCGGCGTCGAAGCCTTCTGTCTTTTCGGCGCGCTCGCGGCGCTGGCGTGGAGGATCCTGCGATGACCCCGAACACCGAGATTTTCTACAAGAACCTGCTGCCCCGGGACGTGCCGGATCCCAACGCGAAGGTCATCCCTTCGGGCCGGTGGGCGGTGGGCACGCGGTCGACGTGCCCGTTCGTACGCGTGACGGTGGGCTCTCGCGGCGCCGTTGACCTGACGTGGGGAGGGAGCATCGAAGTCCCCGAGGGCCAGACCGCGACGGTGACCAACGGCAGCTTCCACAGCGGCGACGTGCACCTGGTCGCGCTGGGCGAGGCCTGCCACGTCCCGCGCACCCCGGCGGCGCTCAGCGTGCCCGCGACGTTCTTCCTGGACAGCACGGGCACGCGCTGGCTGTCGCAGCCCATCGACGTGCGAGGGGCCAAGACGGCGTATCTCTGGGTGCTCGGTCTGACCGCGGACTTCGTCGCGACCGTGCGGCACAAGGCCCCCGACCGAGGCGCGCCCTTCCCGGACGGGACCGTCGCCGCAACGGCTCCCGCCGCGGGTACGGGTGGCGAAGTCGTCGACACCGTCCCCGTCACGGTCGTGCGCACCTGCATCTCGCTCGGCATCGGCTCGGGACGCCTCGTCGACCCGGCCGGCCGGAGCATCGCAGACGGCCGACCCCATGCGTTGCTCGACCAGCTCGTGGTCGACCTCCCGACCGGGATCCCGGGCTTCGAGCTCGGTCCGAAGCTGCTGGCGGACTCGTTCGTCACCCTGGAGTACTGACCCGTGGACGTTCACATTGACCGCGAGCGCATCTTGAGCGCGATGGCCTCGGGGGGCCTGGCTGCCTTCGTGAGCACCCCGCAGATGCAGCTCGCGATGGCGGTGCTCGTCTCCGCGCTCGTGTCTGTCCTGGTCGACGTCCTCAAAGCCGGGGGGCGCTTCGCCGTCGCCCGCATCACCAGCAAGCTCCCTCCTCCACCCACGGAGAACACCGATGCCGAGCCCCCAAACGACCCCGAAGACCCTCGCCCGTCGCACGTCGAAGAACCCCACCGCACGCGAGATCGTGAGGGCCACGGGGAGGGCCGCGAAGGCGACGGGGAGGGCGATCAAGAAGGGAGCGAAGCGAGCGGCTCCGAAGGTCGCACACGGGCTGCGAAGCGCGTCCGCGGCCCTCGACCGCTGGGCTGAGAACCCGGCGAGTGTCCGCTGGCGCTGGTGCACCGCCAACGAGTGCTCGCCGCGGAAGTACTCGAGCATCGAGGCAGCCCAGCGCAGCGCGGACCGCGCAGTGCCGGGCCAGCTGGTGACCATCGTTCCGGTGCCCGTCCGTTCGAGTTCACGCGCCAGGTCGTGACGCCCGCGTTACAGCGCCTCGGTGGGTGACGCACGAAACGCTGTTGCCGCCGATGAATCCGCGCGCCTGCCCGCCGGAATCATAATCCCAAGGTCGTTGGTTCAATTCCGACCGCCGGTACCCAGAAAGCCCTTCGAAAGAAGGGCTTTCGCCATTTCGGGGGTCGTGCGCCGGGCGCGCTGGGGGTTCCCCCTGGCACCCCGTAGCGGGGACTCTGAACTCTCGGTGAACTCGTTTCGGCCGGATTCAGCAAGCGGAGCAGGCGATCGCGCAGGGCCTCCCTGCTAAGTTGACCGTAGATGCGCCGGAGGATCGTGGAGTCGGCGTCGCCGAGCGCCCAGGCGACGCCCTGGAGGTCGCGCCAGCTCATGGGCCAGGAGCGCCGGAGCTTGCCGTCAGTGCCGACACCCCGCTCGAGGGCGTGCTCGACGAGCTGGCGGCACACGGGCAGGACGAGCGCCACCTCGCGGTCGCGTCGTGCGCTCTTGGTGCTGCGTATGCGGACGAGGGGACCGCATCACACCATCGCCACTGATCACGGCGGGATCGTGGGGGACGCCGGCCCGTGTGATCCTTGGGGACGACGTCTCGGTCGATCGCGCCGTGGGCATCGTCGTCGTCGAGGACATCTTCGACCAGCCAGATACACCCTGCTCGGGTGGGGCGACGCGCTACTCCCGCGGTAGGTGCGCGCGTTCGGGATGGTGCTCTCCCGCGAGGACGGCCGGTGGATCTTCCTCCGCGTGTTCTCCATGGGCGATCACTTCGCCAAGGTGGATCCCGGTCTCTTCGGAGCGACGGTGCCTGCGGCGCCACTGGGGGTGCGTACGGTGCGCTGGTGACGATGGGCGAGGAGGTCGGTGCAGACCTTGCGCTCGTGCTCCTTGACGGTGCGCGTGGGAGTCTCGGTCGAGGCCGGAGGATCATTCGTCGGCGCGGACGCGAGGCCGGGGAGGAAGAGGCCCACGTCGGGGACGACACGCTCGGAGCTTCTGCCGTAGAGAGTCCGCTTGAGGCGCGCGGCCTCGAAGGCCTTGCGGGCGTGGTTCGCGCGCAGCGAGCCGATCAACTCGTCGCGCGCGGCGAGCTGCTGCGCCTGGGCGGCCAGTTGCCCTTGCAGTAGCTCGATGGTGAGGAGGGACCCGGCCAGATCCACGTCGCTTCAACGTGGAAGGGGAGAGAAGAATTCGGCGCGTCGAAGTCGATTCGTCAGGAGCGAGGTCGAATGTGGCCTTCGAGCAGGAGCGCGAGCACGCGCGGCTCGATGGCGACCGAGCGATTGCCCGCGAGCACGGCGCCAGGGAGACGGAAGCGGCCGGCGTCGAGTCGCCGGTAGAGGATTACCAGGCCCGAGCCGCTTCGGAAAAGTAGCTTGCAGCGCGAGCCATCGCGGTTGACGAAGAGGACGACGGCGCTGGGCAGGGCGTCGAGCCCGAGCCGCTCGCGGGCGAAGGCGACGAGCACGTCGAAGGGATGGCGAGGGGCGCTGGGAGGGTCTGGATCACCCACGGAGAGTCCTGTCATGCTGCGACCGACTCGACCCTGGCGACATATCGCCGACAGAGGTGCTTCCAGAAGCTGGGAAACCGGTC
>Ga0207969_100016_pt1 | contig 130023 bp, 100 predicted proteins | sample LakWasMet25_LOW6_2_FD_183869 | JGI IMG/M metagenome (GOLD analysis project Ga0207969, IMG submission 183869) | Freshwater sediment methanotrophic microbial communities from Lake Washington under simulated oxygen tension - Sediment Metagenome... | ecosystem: Environmental > Aquatic > Freshwater...
CTGCATCGCGGGGCCTTTGGCTGGGCGGATGGTGTGGTAACCCCGCGTTTGCACGAAGGTCCCCGCACTTTCAACTCACGCCGCGAGGGGGTAGCCCCGACCCGCGATCAGCATGAGAGGCAGACCCGACGCCGACCCGCGCGGGGCGATAGGCTCCCGCGCCATGCTGACCCATGTGGTGTTCTTCAAGCTCATTGACCACTCCCCCAGCGGCGCCGCCGAGGTGCGCGACCGCATCCTCGCCCTGCGCGATCAGATCCCGCAGCTCAGGCACCTGGAGGCCGGCGTCGACGTGGTGCGCTCCGAGCGCTCCTGGGACGTGGCCCTGCTCGCCCGCTTCGACGACCGCGCGGGCCTCGACGCCTACGCGGCGCACCCCGCGCACGTCGCCTTCGCCGAGTGGCTCGGGCCGCGCCGAGAGCGCTCCTGCGTGGTCGACTACGAGTCGCCCTGACGGCGCTCCCTCTTTCGATATCTCCATCACCACACCTCAATCGATATCGTTGTCTTCAATGAAGACAACCCCCGCCCCGCGTATCGGCCTACGCACCCGTCACCGCCCCTGCCAGGCACCGACGGCCCGGCGACGGACAATTCATCCCCAGCGGAAGACCCCTCCCCCGGCGGCGGGCGGCGCAGGTGCCATCGATCACCATGAATTCACGGTCATCGTGAGCGATCCACGGCGGCACCACCCCCTCGGAGGGCCTCCGAGGGTTCCGCTCCAGCAAAAATCGACCGCGCCCATGAGCCTACATCGGGGGCCGTGACGGGCCGTGTGCATTCCATGCTTTTTCACGTTCCTGCGGATACTCTCCAGGCTTTTGGCGATCTACAGGTAGGGAAAGGGGCTGACCACGGTCAGGCCTCGGCACCCTGGGGGCCCCGTTCACCACAGCTCTCGACGATGTAGCGATGTTGTCGCCAATGAAAATCGCTTTGCCTGCAATGGAGTGAGCCGCTCTCCTGTGTCGCATGGAACGATCACTCCCAACGGCGGCCTTCTCGATTCTGGCGATCGCCTTCGCTTCCGGATGCGGTCCGAGCGCAGACATCGTCAGCGAGTCTCCCGCCTCTCAAGAGCTCACCAGCCGCACCTGTCCCGAGTCCGTGACCGCGGACGGCCGCGGCGACCTTCGAAACGCGGAGGGTCATGTCCGCGAGTGCTGGCCTGGTGATGCGCGCTGCGAGTGCGATTCCGACAACGACTGCTACGCCCTCCAGGGTCACGTGGCCTGCATCCCCGCGGCTCCCTCCAGCACCGCCTCCGAGCAGGGCGCCGATGCGGGCGCGACCGTAGCCCCCTCGCCCACGCGGGACGGCGGCGCCTCCCCGGCGGCCTCCGCCGACGCGAGCGCTCGCCCCAGCACCCCGGCCGATGCGGGCGTCCGCGCGCCGACTCCGATGCCGACGACCTCCGCCGATGCGGGCGTCCGCGCGCCGTCTCCCGCCGATGCGGGCGTTCGGGCCCCCGCCGATGCGGGCGCTCGGGCGACGACCTCCGCCGATGCGGGCGTCCGGGCCCCCGCCGATGCGGGCGCTCGCGCGCCGACCTCCGCCGATGCGGGCGTCCGGGCCCCAGCCGATGCGGGCGTTCGGGCCCCCGCCGATGCGGGCGCTCCGACCCCGACCCCGACCCCGGCCCCGGCCCCGGCCCCGTCGGGATCGGTGCCCACGGTCGGTGGCTGCCAGATGTTCCCCGCGGACAACGCGTGGAACCAGGTGGTGACCTCGATGCCGGTGCACCCGAACTCCGCCGCGATCATCGCCAACATCCAGGCGCACGGTCAGACGACCATCAAGGCCGACTTCGGATCGAACACCCAGTACGGCATTCCCTACGTCGTCGTCCCCGCGAGCCAGGCGCGGGTGCCGATCACGTACACCGCCTACGGTGACGAGAGCGACCCGGGGCCCTTCCCGGTCCCGCTGAGCGCGCCGATCGAGGGCGGCAACGACCACCACGTGCTCGTCGTCCAGCAGGGTAGCTGCATGCTCTACGAGCTCTATCACTCGGTCCGCGGCTCCTCGGGCTGGTCCGCCGACTCGGGCGCGATGTTCGACCTCGGCTCCAACGCGCTCCGCCCCCGCGGCTGGACCTCCGGCGACCAGGGCGGCCTGCCCATCCTCGCGGGCCTCACCCGCTTCGACGAGGTCGCCGCCGGCGAGATCAACCACGCCCTGCGCGTCACCTTCGACCACACCCAGGACGGCTTCATCCGGCCGGCCAACCACCGCGGCAGCGTCGCCGACTCGAACGCCCCGCCGATGGGCCTCCGCCTCCGCCTCCGCGCCGACTTCGACGTGTCGCGCTACACCGGTCAGGCCCGGGTGATCCTCAACGCCCTTCGCCGCTACGGCCTCATCGTGGCCGACACCGGGAGCAACTGGTTCATCTCCGGCGGCACCGACAGCCGCTGGAACGACTCCGACCTCCGCCAGCTCACCGGCATCTCGGGCACCGCCTTCGAGGTCGTCTACACCGGCGACATCCAGCGCTGAACCCTCGTTGACGAGCGATCCTGCCGGGCGTTCCCCTCCCCGGCATGAACCGAGCGATCCAGATCCATCGCCATGGAGGCCCCGAGGTGATGACCCTCGAGGCCCTCGACCTCCCCCCGCCAGGCCCCGGTGAAGTGCGGCTGCGGCACACCGCGATCGGGCTCAACTTCGCGGACGTCTACGCGCGCACGGGCCTCTACCCCGCCGCCCTCCCCGCGGTGCTCGGGCAGGAGGCCGCCGGGGTCGTCGAGGCCCTCGCCCCCGACGTGACCGGCTTCGCGCCAGGCGATCGCGTCGTATACGCCGGGGCGCCCGGCGCCTACGCCGACGAGCGAAATGTTCCAGCCGCGGTGCTGGTGAAGATCCCCTCCGGGATCGACGACGAGCGCGCCGCGGCCATGATGCTCAAGGGCACGACCGCGGAGTACCTGCTGCGACGCACCCACGAGGTGAAGCCCGGCGAGACCATCCTCTTCCACGCCGCCGCCGGTGGCGTCGGGTCGATCGCCTGCCAGTGGGCGAAGCACCTCGGGGCCACCGTCATCGGCACCGTCGGAACCCGCGCCAAGGCCCCCATCGCCCTCGCCCACGGCTGCGACCACGTGGTCGTCATGTCCGAGGAGGACCTCCCCACCCGGGTGCGAGAGATCACCGGGGGCAACGGGGTCCCGGTCGTGTACGACTCCGTCGGGAAGGACACCTTCATGGCCTCCCTCGACTGCCTCTCGCCGCGCGGCCTGATGGTCAGCTACGGCAACGCATCGGGGCCCGTTCCTCCCTTCGCCCCGCTGCTGCTCACCGAGAAGGGATCGCTCTTCTTCACCCGCCCCTCGCTCAAGCACTACACGCTCACCCGCGCCGAGCGGGTCGCCTCCGCGGAAGCTCTCTTCGAGGTGGTCTCGCGAGGCGCCGTGACCGTGGAGGTGCACCAGCGCTACCCCCTCGCCGACGCGGCCAGGGCCCACACCGACCTCGAGGGTCGCCGCACCACCGGCGCCACGGTGCTGCTCCCTCAGCGCCCCTGAGCGGAGTCCCTACAGCGACTTGCGGCGAGCGAGCAGGCCAGCCTCGCGCAGCGTCGCGACCACGGCCCCGGTCACCGAGTCCGAGGCCTCCTCGCGCTGGCGCAGCGTCAGCGCCTGGAGCACCTCGCAGCCTCCCGCGTCGCGGCAGAGCGCCGGGTGCCCGCCCTGCATCTGCACCCGGCTGAACAGCGCCTCGCCGCCCTGCTGCGCCTCGCCCACCGGCAGCCGGCGCCACTCGGCCGTGGCGGTCACCAGCGTCCAGACCTCGCCCTGGCACCACTGCGCTCCGCCCGCGCTCCAGGTGCGCTCGACCCCCAGCACCGCGTCGAAGCCCTGCACCCTCATGGCCCCCAGCAGCCGGGTGCTCACGCCCTCCTGGCAGCCGTCGACCTCCGCGGCGCCCGGTCCGGTGCCCCTCAGGCAGCTCCCCCCGTTGGCGAACTCCAGCCGGCCCGACAGGTCGCCGGTGCCCAGGGTCTGCTCGCAGCGGCCGCCCCTGCACGTCGGCCCGCAGGTCACCAGCTCGCTCGGCTGCGCGCCGTCTCCGTTCGCCCCGGGCGCCGACGCTCGGCCCACGAAGCCGCTGCCGCAGCGGGCCACCACCTCGCTCGACGCCCCGCGCAGCAGGTCGATGGGCGTCGCGAGGCGCACCGCCGCCAGCCTGAGCCCGGGGTCGCTGCTCAGCAGACGGTGGCCTCCCGCCTCGGCCACGGCCAGCACCGCCACCGTGTCGAGGGCGCGGCGGCTGTAGACCTGCGCCGTGAGGTCGACGCTGCCCTCCAGGCGCCAGCGGTCGCCGGCCCGCTCGCAGCGCACTCCCCCTTCGCCGCAGGAGAGCCGCACGGCGCGCCCCCGGTTGCCGTCCATCCCTCGCATCCGACCGGTGCCGACGTCGCCCTCGGCGAGGTGCACCGTCACCGTGGGCTGCTCGGAGGAGAGAAGGTCGCCCGCCACCAGGAGGCGCTCTCCGCGCTGGGCGATCCAGAGCGTGCCCCGCTCGCCGCTCGCCAGGGGCTCGACCGAGGACCACTCGGTGAGCGCCGCGTCGGCGCGTCCGTCGGCGAGGAGGGAGAGCGGGCGGGGCGCCACGCCCGGCGTCGGGGCCACCGGCTCGGTCACCCGCTGCGCCGTGAAGCGGTCTCCCACCCGGTGGTATCGGACCAGCGTCGACAGCTCCAGCGGGCGCCGGGGGTCGACCACGCGCACATGAAACTCCGCGCGGTGCACGCCCGCCTCGAGCACGTCGACGACCCGCGCCCGGACCTCCGCCTCGACCCGACGGCCGCCGCTCGCCGGGGCGCTGAGGCAGCGGTCGAAGACCTCGTGGGCCATCTCGGTCCAGCGCCCCTCGAGGCGACCCCAGACGGCGACCCGCTCGGGGGCGACGCCGCAGCGGGTGGCCTGCTCCGGGGCCCTCGCCCGCACCACGGCGAAGCGCTCTGCGCCCACCTGGATGCGCGCGACCTGGATCACGGTGGTGCCCGCGGGCCCGACCGGAACGACGGCGCCCTGGAGGGCCACCGTGACGTCCTCGGCCGAGGCCATGGCAGGAGCGCAGAGCGCAAGACAGAGGGCGCCGACCGCGGATACGCGCATTGGGGAAATCTCCAGAGCAAAAGGTTGTGACCGCCCGGACGCCCACCGCGCTTCTCCCATGAAGTCGGAGCGTCACATCCCTTCAATCACGTTCATTTGAAGAGCGGAAGGTCTCTTGATTGTTCACTTGAATTTCGGTGTGTCCGATGACGCCAACCTCGCCGCAGGTGCCGTGATGTGTGCGCGGATGACTGCGCGTGGCCCGTTGCGATAGCCTCGGCGCGCCATGCGCATCGACCCCCACTCGTACACCGACGACCGCCACGCCCACGTCCGCTCGCTCGCGTGGGAGGCGCGCGTGGATTTCCCGACACGCACCCTGCTCGCCACGGCCACGCTGCACTTCGACGAGCCCTCGTCCGGCGCGCTCGACCTCGACACCCGCGCCCTGCACATCACCCGGGTGACCGATGACCGCGGCGCCGCGGTCCCCTTCGAGCTTCACGCCGCGGAGGACATCCTCGGGTCGAGGCTCTCGCTCTCGCTCCCCGACGAGACCCGCTCGGTGAGCATCGAGTACCGCACCGCCCCCGACGCGAGCGCCCTCCAGTGGCTCGACCCCGCGCAGACCGCGGGCGGGAAGCACCCCTACCTCTTCTCCCAGTGCCAGGCGATCCACGCGCGCTCGGTGGTGCCGCTCCAGGACACGCCGCAGCGGCGCATCACCTTCACCGCCGCGCTGACGGTTCCCAGCCAGCTGCGGGGGCTGATGGCCGCCGCCTTCGACGGGCGCGAGGAGCGCGGCGACGTGGCCGTGGAGCGCTGGCACATGCCGCAGCCGATCGCCCCGTACCTCTTCGCCTTCGCGGCGGGAGAGCTCGCCTCGAGGGAGCTCGGAGCGCGCTCTCGGGTGTGGGCCGAGCCCTCGGTGGTCGACGGCGCGGCGTGGGAGTTCGCCGAGGTCGACGGGATGCTCGCCGCGGGGGAGTCCCTCTTCGGCCCCTACGCGTGGGACCGCTTCGACATCCTGGTGATGCCCCCGTCCTTCCCCTACGGCGGCATGGAGAACCCGAGGCTGACCTTCGTGACCCCGACGCTGCTCGCCGGCGACCGGTCGCAGGTGAGGGTGATCGCTCACGAGCTCGCCCACGCCTGGAGCGGCAACCTCGTCACCAACGCCCACGCGGGCCACTTCTGGCTCAACGAGGGATGGACCCGCTACGCCGAGCTGCGGATGGTGGAGGTGCTGGAGGGCCAGGACACCGCCGCCCTGGTGGCCGCCATCTGCCGCAAGGACCTCGACGAGACCGTCGCCCGCTTCATCGCCGAGGGCCACGGCGGCCTCACCCGGCTGCGCACCCACCTGGAGGGCGTAGACCCCGACGAGGCCTTCAGCGTGGTCCCCTATGACAAGGGCGAGCTGTTCTTGAGGGCCATCGAGACGGCGGTGGGGAGGGAGCGCTTCGACCGCTTCGCACGGCGCTACCTGGAGACCTTCCGCTTCGGGGCCGTGACCACCGAAGGCTTCCTGGAGTTCACCGAGCGCGAGCTGCCGGGCGTGCTGGCGAGCGTCGACGCCCCCCGCTGGGTCGACGGCGAGGGGATGCCCGACAACGCGCCCACCGCCCGCTCGGCCCGCCTCGACGCGGTCATCGCCATGGGCGACGCGCTCCCCGCCGTCGGCACCCAACTCTCCACCACCGAGTGGAACCTCTGGCTCGAGCGCCTCCCCCGCCCGCAGCCCGCGGCCTTCTGCGCCTCCCTCGACGAGCGCTTCGGCTTTACCTCGACAGGTAACATGGAGGTGAAGGTCGCCTGGCTGCGCCTCGCGCTGGCGAGCGCCTACGACCCGGTGCTCCCGGAGGTATCCCGGGTGCTCGGGGCGGTGGGCCGGATGAAGTACCTGGTTCCGCTCTACAGCGCCCTGCTCGCAAGGCCCGAGACCCAGCGGCTGGCCAGGGAGACCTTCGAGCGCAACGCCGCGGGCTACCACCCCATCGCCCGCGCCGTGGTGCGCGGTCGCATCGAGCGGGCCTCGACCTAGGAACCAAAACTTCACACTCCGGTAGTTGACGTCCCGAACCAGGGCGAGAGACTCGCCACTTGACCGAGCGCAAGTCGCGCGTCGTCAGGAGGTGCGTCGTGAGATGGATCCACGCGATGGGTGCTGTGGCCCTGCTGGGGGCGGTGACCGCAGCCGCAAGGCCCGCTGACGCGTCCCCAACGCGGGAGCAGTACCGTCTCTTCCGCGCCCTCTCCATCGACCTCCAGGGGCGCATCCCCCTGCCCGACGAGATCGCCGCCTTCGAGCGGCCGGGCTTCGACCTCGACGCCTGGATCGACCAGCACCTCCAGGGCGCCGCCTACGCCGAGCGCCTGCGCCGCGTCTACCTCGACGCGCTGCGCCTGGAGGTGGGCTCGATGTTCAACTTCGTGAGCAACCCGCTGGTGCTCCGCCGGGTGCGGGTGATCGACCCCGACGGCAACCCCGCCTACGTGTACTTCCGCCGGTCGCAGCGCCGCGACCGCGTGGAGTCCGACCTCGACTTCTGCCTCTCCCCCGAGGAGACCGGCATCACCGTCGCCGCCAACGGCACCCTCACCGGCACCGCCCACGCCATCGACCGCGCCGCCTGGAACCAGCGGACCGTCGAGGTGCGCCCCTGGTGGCTCTACCGCGACTACCGCAGCGCCTCGCCCTCGCAGCGCATCAGCGCAGGCGACGGCTCCGCCATGACGCTCTCTCCCGTCGCGGGCCTGCTCACGAACGCCGACAACCGCACCCCCACCGCCACGGTGAGGGTGTGCCGCGAGGAGGCCCAGACCGCCGACCGCGGCGTGGTGTACCTCTCGGGCCGGCTCACGGCGCTGCCCCGCACGAGCCCTTACCCCGGCGGACGGGTGACGGCCCCGCCGGCGGACTCCGCCTACGCCCGCTCTCACGCCGGACAGATGGTCTCGTGTACCAGCGGCACAGGGGTCTCGCTGAGCGACGACTGCGGCTGCGGCGTGGGCCTCGAGCGCTGCATGCCGGGCAACTCCCTCGGCAACGACCCGGGGGCGTTCAACCTCCCTGACAATGTTCCGCTCGGGGCCGACCAGCCCCTCGACAGCCGGGCGCAGACCCAGGGCGACTGGTCGCGCTTCTGGTGGGCCCAGGAGGCGGTGCACTTCCTCGACGACCTCTTCGTGCGCGACCGCGACGTGCGGGGCCTGCTCACCGACCGCGGCACCATGGTCAACGGCGCGACGGCGCAGTTCTACCGGGGCTTCGCGGGCAGCACCTGCTGCGGCAACGGCACGCAGTTCAACTACGCCGAGCCCTCGGCCCTCTTCGACCCCGCGCGCGTCCCCTCCGACCTCACCCCTCACGACCTCGCCACCTGGCGGCGCGTCGACGACCGCGGGCCGCAGGCGGCGGGCATCCTCACCACGCCCATCTTCCTCGCCAAGTACGGCACCCGCAGGGCGCGGGCGCACATCGTCTACAACGCCTTCCTCTGCCGTCAGTTCGTCGCGGAGAACCTCGCGCTCACCCCCTCCACCGAGCCCAACCTGATGGTGCGTCCGGGCTGCGCGGCCTGCCACGCCGCCCTCGAGCCCCTCTCGGCCTACTTCACCCGCGTCACCGAGTCGGGGTGGACCTTCCTGCCCCCCGCGGCCTTCCCCGCGCTCAACCCCGCGTGCGCCACCCGAGGAGGCAACTCCCCCAACGGCGGCTGCACCAGCTTCTATGACCCCGCCTTCGGAACCTCCTCCCAGGGCATGCTCCGCGGCGCCTACGGCTCCCTCGCCCACGCCGACGAGGGCCCGCCCGGCCTCGCCCGCGCCATCGTCGACGCGCCGGAGTTCGCCTCCTGCGTGGTGAAGAACGTGAGCGAGTCCTTCCTGGGCCGCTCGCTCACCGCGGAGGATCAGAGCCTCCAGGAGAGCCTCGTGACCTCGCTGCGCAGCGGCGGCTTCCGGATGCGCTCGATGGTGCGAGCGCTGCTCCGGGCGGACGCCTACCGCGCCGCCAACAACCTCGCCTCCAGCACCTGGCGCGAAGGAGCGATGCCGTGAAGACCACCCTCCAGCGGGCCTCCCTCGCCGCGCTCGTCTTTACCCTCGGGTGTAACAGCACCCCCGTCCCGGCGACCACTCCCCCGGTGACCACCCCCCCGGTCGACGCGGCCGCCGTCGTCACCCGTCCCCCGGAGGTCACCCCCACGCCGGTCACGGAGATCCCCGGCCACGAGGTGCTCGCGCAGGACCGCACCCCGAAGGAGCCCCCGAGGCTCATGCCCGCGGAGACCCTCATCCGCAGCTACATCACCCTCTTCGGCGGCCTCTCTCCGCAGGCGCTCCAGGTGCGGCTTCGCGGCGCCACCAGCGACAACCTCTTCGACACCTGGGGGGACTACCTCTCGGCGCTTGGCGTGCCCGACTACGGGGTGGACATCCCCCGCGCGCCGCAGACCAACGCCCTCATGCTCGCGGCCTTCGAGCGCATCGGCGTCGCCCTCTGCGAGCGCGCGGTGCAGAACGACCTCCGCGGCGCCGTCGCCACCAACGACCGGGTGCTCTTCCGCTTCGAGCTCCCTGCCGGGGGTCGCGCCCTCACGGACGAGGAGTTCGGCGCCCGCTTCGACGTGCTGCACCGGCGCATCCTGGGATACCCCGCGGCGCTCGCCCCGGAGTCCCGCGTCCCCCGCTTCCGCGCGCTCTACCAGGGCGCGGTGACCCGCCACGCCGACGCCGGCGCTCGCAGCTTCAACGGCCCCGAGGCGGGCTGGGCGAGCGTGTGCGAGGGCCTCGTCCGCCACCCCGAATTCCACCTGTACTGAGAGGACACGGACCCAATGGACACCCGTCGACGTACGTTCCTGAAGGTGCTGGGTGGGGCTGCGGGCGCAGGCATCGCGAGCCAGCCGCTGTTTCGCGCGTTCGCCGACCCCCCGGTGGCGAGCGACGAGTTCTTCGTGCTCATCCACGCCAGCGGCGGCTGGGACGTGACCCTCTCGCTCGACCCTCGCAACGAGCGCCGCGGCATCATCGAGCCAGGCAGCACAGACACCATCGACACGGCCCCGATCCGCCTCTGGCGCGACGCACCGCTCGACGCCGACAGCAGCACCTTCGAGATCCTGCGCCCGTCGGGCTCGTCGCTGCGCTTCGGCCCCGCCATCGGCGCCCTCTCGGAGATGCCCGACCGGCTCACGGTCATCAACGGCCTCGCGATGAACACCGTCAGCCACCCCGACGGAACCTTCTTCGCGGCCACCGGGCGGCACCTCGCCGGGGGCAAGCCCGTCGCGGCCAGCATCGACACCATGCTCGCCAACGAGTTCGGCAGGGAGTCCCTGCTGCCGACGGTGTCCGTGGGTTACCCGTCCACGTATGTCGGCGACGACCTCGACGCGCGGGTCTCTCCGCTGCGGGTGAGCTCCGTCGACACGCTCTCCAAGATGCTCAACCGCGGCAACGTGAACACCACCGCCGCCGACCGGCTGGCGGTCACCGCGATGCTCACCGAGGAGGCCCGCGACCTCGCCGCGCGCTCGTGGTACCGCGACGAGATCGAGGGCTTCGGGCTGCAGCTCCAGGCGCTCCCCCGGATGCTCTCTCCCGACGTGCAGTCGATCTTCAACGCCACCGCGCTGGCCGCGGCGCAGCCGACGTTCTTCCCCACGCCCGCGAAGCGCTTCCAGGCCCGCGCGGGGGTCAACTGCGCCTTCGCGGTGGAGGCGATGAAGCGCAACCTGGTGCGCTGCGTGAGCTTCTCCACCGCGTCGCACGACACGCACTCCAACAACTACCGAAGCCAGCCCCTCATCCAGCAGGAGCTGTTCGACACCATCGCCGCGCTGGTGCGCGCCCTCGACGCGGCGCCGCACCCCACGCGCATGGGCCGCCGCCTCGCGGACCACACGCACATCATGGTGGTGAGCGACTTCTGCCGCACGCCGCAGATCAACCTCACCCTCGGCCGCGACCACTACCCCAACGGCTCGGCGCTGGTGATCTCCCCGAAGTTCGTGGGCAACACCTCCTTCGGCCGCGCCGACGACGACCAGATGCTGCCCGCCAACGCCGGCACCTTCGCCGACGGCGCCCGCGCGGTGGCCCCGCCCGACCTGCTCGCGACCTTCGTCTCCGCCTTCGGCGTCAACCCGCGGAAGTACCTCCGCGACGGCGACGTGATCCGCTCCCTCCTGCGCGCATGAAGAAGACCACCTCCCGCTGGACCCTCCTCGCCGCCGCCGCGACCGCCCTCGGTTGCGGCGACGAGGCCTTGATGAACCCGACCCCTGCCGTGGACGCCGCCCTCGACGACGTGGTGAGGGTCGTCGACGACGTCGCCCCGGAGCCCATCACGGCGCAGCCCCTGAGCTGGAACGCCGCGATGGCCGAGCTTGGCGCCATCACCGCGGTGGTGGAGTCGGGCGACGACGTGGTGGTCTTCGGCGAGCGAGGGATGCAGTGGCTCTCGGGCGGCGCCGTGCTCGCGCGCGACATGCGGGTGATGATGTGGCGCGACGCGGCGAGCGTCCCGGCGGGGGACGGCAGCGCCGGCCGCTGGGTGCTGGCGGTCGACGGCATGGGGCACCTCTGGCGGGTGCGAGACCGCATGACCCTGGAGGACGTCACCGCGCGCTACGGGCTGGGCGACCAGATGGTGCGCTCGGTGGCCGTGCTCGACGAGACACGCGTGGTCTTCGGGACGGACATGGGCTTCGCCATCGCCGACGGCATGCGCGTGCTGCGGTGGAACGACCCGAGCTTCGCGGCGCTGCAGGCGGGCGGCGGCCGGGTGGCGGCGCGCACGGCGAGCGGCGCGCGGGTGTTCGACGTGATGAGCCAGCGCTTCACCGACTACGCGGTCGAAGGCGCGAGCGCGGTGGGACTGGACGCCGAGGGCAAGCTGGTCGTGGGCACCGCGACCGGAGGGCTCTGGCGGGAGCAGGCGGGCGGGACGCTGGTCCCTGGGGCGCCGACGACGACGGGGGCGGTGCGGTCGATCGCTCGCGCGGGGGCCAACCTGTGGATGATCGCGGGGGAGGCCCTCGGGGTCTTCGACGCGACCGAGGGCGTGCGGCTGGCGACGGGGGTGACCGTCCCCGCGGACGCCCGCCTGGTGGGCTCGGGCAACGGCAGCGTGTGGGTGCTGGGCGGGGGGAGGCTCTCCCGCTACGCGCTCTCGGTCGACCCCAGGGTGCAGCAGTGGGAGCAGGAGGTGCGGCCGGTGTTCGCCCGGCGCTGCACGCCGTGCCACCTGCCTGGAGGCACCGCGAGCCTCAACCTGACGCGGTACCAGTTCTGGGTGGATGAGACCTCGGCGATACGTCGCGCGGTGGTGGAGATGCAGCGCATGCCGCCGCCGCCCGCCACGCTCACCGCCGAGGAGCGCGCCGCGATCGTGCGGTGGCTCGATCCCCCGCCGGACGCGGGCACGGACGCGGGTACGGACTCCGGGGCGGCCGACGCCGGTACGGACGCGAGCATGGACGCCGGAGCACGCGATGGCGCAGTGCTCGACAGCGGACCCAGGGACACGGGAGTGACCGATCGTGGGCCGCTCGACAGCGGGCCGAGGGATGCGGGAGTGACCGACCGGGGGCCCCTCGACAGCGGGCCCAGGGACACTGGAGTGACCGACCGGGGGCCTCTCGACAGCGGGCCCAGGGACACCGGAATGACCGACCGGGGGCCCCTCGACAGCGGGCCGAGGGACACCGGGGTGACCGATCGTGGGCCGACGGATACCGGGCCGCGCGATACGGGAGCGACGGACACCGGGCCACGCGATGCGGGGGCGACGGACACCGGGCCGCGCGATGCGGGCAGCGGCTTCGCGTCGGTGTATCCGATCATCCAGCGGGCGTGCGTGGGCTGCCACGGCAGCTCTGGGGCGCTCAACATGTCGACGCAGACGCTGGCCTACACCAACCTCGTGGGCGCCGGCGGAACCGGGGTCGCCGCGATGGGTGGGTCGTGTGGCGCGTCGGGCCTGCTGCGGGTGACGCCAGGGGATTCGCTGGCGAGCCTGCTGTACCTGAAGATCCGCGGAGGGACGGCGCCTCCGTGCGGGAGCGCGATGCCGCGAGGGCAGCCGACGCTCCCGGCGGGAGACATCGCGACCATCCGCAACTGGATCGAAGCGGGCGCGGCGCGCTGAGCGGCGCCTCACCGCCCGTCGGTCACCGGCACCAACCGTTCAGGGGGCGCAAGCTGCTCGTTTGACGCTGGGGTTAGCGCGTTGGCGCAAACCCCAGGCTATTTCAGGTGACGACCCCCACGTGCGTGGGGGTCTTTCGTACCGAAACTCGATGGACCTTCCGGAAGATCCAATCGATGTGCCGTGGGTTCCATCGAAGTGGCGTTCCTGTTCGAAAGACCCCCACGCACGTGGGGGTCGTCACCTGAAATAGCCTGGGGTTTGCGCCAACGCGCTAACCCCAGCGTCAAACGAGTAGCTTGCGCCGCCCCTGAACGGTGACCCCGGTACTAGAGTCGGGCGCAGCGGCAGCGCGCGGTCGGCCCCACGAGCTCACACACCTGGTTGGCGCCGCAGGACGGCTCGGCGCCGCAGCGGCAGGTCGCCGGGTCTCGAGGATCATCGCAGCGGTCGGCCTTCGCGCAGCCCGACGGGGAGGTGAGGCACTGCGCGATGACGGTGGGGCGTCCTCCCGCGATGTCCTGCGCCCAGCGCTCGCACGCGATGCGCCCCCGGCCGTCGCACTGGCCCATCGGGGGCGGCGGCTCGGTCACCGCCGCGCAGGTGGGCGCCACGCACTCGCCGAGGGCGCACACCTGCCCGTCAGCGCAGGCGAGGTTGCAGCGGCCGCAGTGGGCGCTGCTGGTCTGGACGTCGACGCAGAGCGGGCAGGTGGCCCCGGCGGGGGTGCACACCGTCATCCCCGCCGGGCAGCCGGTCACGCAGGCTCCGATGGCGCAGAACTGCCCGGGGCAGCAAGCGCGACCGCAGCCCCCGCAGTGACGGGAGTCGCTGTCGATGTTGGTGCACGTCAGCGCGCCCGCCGACACGCAGGCCGTCTCCCTCGGCCCACAGCGCACGCCCGCATCGACCGGAACGTCAGGCCCCACATCGGGCCGTGAGACGTCCATCGCATCGAGCACATCGACCACGTCGCTCGCATCGACCACGTCGCTCGCATCGACCACGTCGCTCGCATCGACCACGTCGCTCGCATCGACCACGTCGCTCGCGTCGACCACGTCGCTCGCATCGACCAAGTCGGCCACGTCGGCGGCGTCGGGCGCGGTCGTCGACACCGTCTCGCTGCACCCATCGAGCGCGGCGAGGGCCACCATGAACACGATCGGGGATCTCATCGCGGCGTCTCGCACGAGCCGGAGGATGCAGCGGGTCTGCGCTCGCGGGCAATGGTCCGCTGGGATAGCGTCGCGGACATCATGCGCGCCGTTCGATGTCACGAGCTCACCGGGCCTTCGAGCCTCCGCGTCGATGAAGACCTCCCGGAGCCGGTAGCGGGCGACGGGGAGGTGCTGATCGACGTGCGCGCCGCGGGGGTGAACTTCCCCGACGTGCTCGTCACCCGGGGGAAGTACCAGTTCAAGGGCGCTCCGCCATTCGTTCCGGGCGGCGAGGTGGCGGGCGTCGTGGCCGCCGTCGGCCCGGGTGTGACCAGCCTCTCACCGGGCGACCGGGTCGCCGCCACGATGCTCATGGGGGCCTTCGCCGAGCGCGTGGTGGTCCCCGAGCTCGCGGCGGTGCGCCTGCCCGACGCGGTGGGCTTCGAGGTCGGCGCCGCGACCCTGCTCACCTATGCGACCACCCTCCACGCGCTCGAAGACCGGGGGCGCCTCCAGCCCGGCGAGACCCTGCTGGTGCTGGGCGCCGCGGGGGGCGTCGGCGTGGCGGCGATCGAGCTCGGCAAGGCCCTCGGAGCGAAGGTCATCGCCGCGGCCTCCACCGACGAGAAGCTTGCGTTCTGCCGGGAGCACGGCGCCGACCTGGGCATCAACTACAGCCGCGAAGACCTGAAGGAGCGCGCCAGGGAGCTCACCGACGGCGACGGCGTCGACGTGGTCTACGACCCGGTCGGAGGGCCCTTCTCCGAGCCCGCGCTGCGGTCCATCGCGTGGAAGGGGCGCTACCTGGTCGTCGGCTTCGCGTCGGGGGAGATCCCGAAGATCCCGCTCAACCTCACGCTGCTCAAGGGATGCGACATCGTCGGGGTGTTCTGGGGGTCGTTCGCCGCGCGAGAGCCGAAGAGAAACCGCGCCCACGCCGCGCGCATCCTCGACCTCGTCGCCGAGGGGACGCTGCGCCCGCACGTCGACCGGGTGCTCCCCTTCGCGAGGGCGTCGGAGGCCCTCGAGCGCCTGGAGCAGCGGCAGGTGCTGGGCAAGGTGGTGCTGGTCCCGTAAGGGAGGCGTGTCATCGTTGCGGCGATGGCGCTCCCCCGTAGCTCTCGATGGCTGCTCGCCTCGGGCCTCGGGCACTCGCTCGTCTTCGCGCTGCTCCTCTCGCTCCCTGGTCCGCCCCCCGTCACCTCGCCCGCCCGCGTGCTGCGCGTCACCGAGTTCGCCCTGGAGACACCTCCACCGCCGCCAACGCCCGCGCCGACCACACCGCCGCCCGTCGAGCCCTCGACGACACCGCCGCCCGTCGAGCCCGCCGCCCATGCGGTCGCCCCGAGGCGCGCCGCGCTCCCGGCCCCTCGTAGCCCCGCTCCTCCACCGCCCGCTGCGCCACCGCCCGCTGCGCCACCGCCCGCTGCGCCACCGCCCGCTGCGCCTCCGCCCGTGCTCAGCGCCTCGGACCTGCTGCGCCCCCGCGTCGACGCCCTCTCGATGCCCTCCCGCCCCGCTGCCGAGGCACCCTCCGGCTCCTCTCGCGCGGGCCTCTTCCCGGGCTCTACAGGCACCGAGGAGGAGCGCGCTCGCGCCGCGTCGCAGGGCTTCGTCAGGGAGGCCCTCGGGGCGACCGTGGTGCGCGAGGCCCCGGGCGTCCGCAGCTACCTCTGGAACGTCCGCCGGCGCGTCGCGGAGGCGTGGCGCCCCGGGGTGGTGCGAGTCCCCAACCTCGGTGACACCCTCATGGCGGGCTTCATCGCGCCGGAGACGGCGATCCGGATCTTCGGCGACCGGATGATCCGCCGCCAGCGCCAGGTGCTGGAGGCCGCCGCGCAGCCCCGGCTGGGCGGGGCCGCGGACGCGATCGAGGCCATCGGGGGGGTGTCGGGCAACGGGCTCAACGCCAACCGCCCGCCGATGGCGACGAGCGCCGGCGACGAGTCGTGGCGGCGCAACGTGCGAACCACCCGCGCGGAGGTTCAGGTCGACCAGGACGAGGACGGCCGCGTGCTCGACGTGAGGCTGCTGCACCCGTCGGGCATCCCGGGCTTCGACCGGGCCGCCATCGAGGCCGTGCGCCATGGCCTCGAAGAGCAGGACCCGATGCCCCTGCCCGGAGGTCGACGCTCCCGATGGAGCTTCACCGTGGTGGCCACCCGGAGGCTCTTCGCCCCCAGCGTGGGAGGGGCCTTCGATGAGAGCCGGGGGTGGTTTCGCATCGAGGTCCCTGGCCAGGTGACGCTGCGCTCCAGGGTGCAGATGGAGTCGAGCGCGCCGCGCCCCGCCGCCGCGACGCCGTAGCGCGAGAGCGACGGCTCAGGGCGTCTGCAGCACCAGCATCCCGAAGAGGTCGCTCACCGAGGCCGCCACGAAGCTCAGCGAGCGCGTGGTGGTCTCCAGCCGCACCTCTCCGCTGGGGCACGCCACCGTCAGGATGCGCCCGTCCATGAAGGCCCCCACCGGGACCGTGTCGTCGACCCCGCGAGCCCGCCGGGCGGCCACGTGGCCCGCCCAGCGCCTCGCCACCGCGCGCTCGTCCTCCGGCCCGGTGATGCCCAGCAGCACCATCGGCTCGCCGAAGAGCGAGGCCTCGATGGGGAGGCACCACCACGCCCCGAACCAGTCGCGCAGGTCGTCGGGGAGCGTCACCCCGGCCTCGCGCTCGATCATCGACAGGTCGGAGCGAGGCTTCCGCTGGACGGGGCGCCACGTGACGATCCCGTCGGCGTCGGGCTCGCCCAGCTCGCAGGGGGAGCGCACCACCGGGTCGTGCTCGGTGATCGGGAGCGAGCCGGAGACCTCCTGCACGGCCGAGAGATAGCGCTCGAATAGTTGCCGCAGGGCGCGCGAGGTGTCGTGACTCGACATGATCCGCGGACCATACCAGCGGCGCCCGCCGAGCGCCGCCGGGCGTGCGCCTACCAGCCCGGCGACCCGGAGCGGTCGTCCGCCAGCCAGCGACGCAGCGCCGCGGTCGTGCCCCTCGGGGGGCGGCGCACCACGTCGAGCTCTCCGCTGAGCTGCGTGAGCGCCCTCACCGTGAGCCCCGCCGAGCGGCTCTCGTCGCCCCCGTCCAGCACCCGCCGCGCCGCGGCCAGCGCCTCCACGAAGGACCCCTGACGCGCGGCCAGCGTCGCGAGGGCGCGCCACCCGACGATTCCGTGGGCGCGGTCGCGAAGCAGCCCGACCGCCTCGTCGGCGCGACCGAAGGACACCCACGCCTCGGCCAGGGCGGAGACCGCCTCGTCGTCGTCGAGCGCCCTCGGCGGCAGAGAGCGCAGCGTCGCGAAGGCCTCGTCGGCGTGCCCCCTCGCGCGCAGCAGCCGGGCGTACCCGATGGCGGCCTCCAGGCTCGCCGGGTCGGCCACCAGCGCGTCGCGGTAGCTGCCCTCGGCGTCGAGCGCGCGGCCCGAGCGCTCCTGCTCCCTGGCGCGAGACAGGTGCTCGGCCGCCACCTCCCGACGGAGCGCGGCGATGTCACCCAGGGGCTGGGCGTAGAGCGTCGGGGCCGTAGCCACCAGCGCCGCCGCGAGCATCGCCGTCCATCGGATCATCGAATACAACTCTTGTATTCTGGAATACCGCGGTTGTGACCGCCGCGCTCGCCCTTGACGAGCCGCGCTTCGCGCGACCTTCCATCGTACCCTCCGTCCCCGACGATGCGATCCGCCCTGCTGCTGCTCCTCCTCCTGCTGCCCTCGTGCGCCTCGCACCGCGCCTCCCGCCGCGCGTCGCCCCGCGCCCGCTCCCGCGTGGTGATCTCGCTCGTCGGGACCAACGACCTCCACGGCCGCATCGCGCTCCTCCCCTGGCTGGGCGGCCACCTCGCCAACCTGCGAGGCGCCCGCCGCGCCGACGGCGCCGTGCTCCTCGTCGACGCGGGCGACCTCTTCCAGGGAACCCTCGCCTCCAACCTCACCGAAGGCTCCGCCGTGGTGCGCGCATACAACGCCCTCGGCTACGCCGCCGCCGCCATCGGCAACCACGAGTTCGACTACGGACCCTCCGGCGAGGCCACCTTCCCCCGCGCCCCCTCCGACGACCCCCGAGGGGCGCTGCGAGCCCGCGCCCGCGAGGCCTCGTTTCCCTTCCTCGCCGCCAACATCGTCGAGGCCTCCTCGGGCGCCTCCCCCCGCTGGGACAACGTCTCCCCCGACCTCCTCACCACCGTCGCCGGGGTGCGCGTCGGCCTCGTCGGCGTCAGCACCGAGGCCACCCCCACCACCACCCTCGCGGTGAACTTCCGCGGCCTCGCCATGCGCCCGCTCGCCGACACGGTGAGCGCACGCGCCGCCTCGCTGCGCGCCCGAGGCGCCTCCGTCGTGGTCGTGCTCGCCCACGCGGGCGGAGGGTGCCGGCGCTTCGACCAGCCCTCCGACCTCTCCACCTGCGACGCCCGCGAGGAGGTCTTCGAGCTCGCACGGGCGCTCCCCGAGGGGAGCGTCGACGCCATCGTCGCGGGCCACACCCACCGGGGCGTCGCCCATGTGGTGCATGGCATCCCGGTAATCGAGTCCTTCGCCAACGGTCAGGCCTTCGGCCGCGTCGACCTCACCGTCGAGCGCGGGCGCGTCACCGGCCGGCAGCTCTTCCCACCGCGCGGCGTCTGCGGCGAGATCACCCGAGAGCCCGCCGATCCCTCCCGCTGCGAGCCCGCCCCCTACGAGGGCGCCCCGGTGGTGGCCGACGAGGCCGTGGCCCGCATCGTCGCCGGTCCGCTCGCCGACGCGAGGGCGGCGGAGGAGCGGCCGCTCGGCGTGGTGGTCGAACGCCGGATGCGCAGCCGCTACCAGGAGGAGTCGGCGCTCACCAACCTGGTCGCCGACCGTATGCTCGCCGCCGCGCCGGGCGCCGACGTGGCGCTGATGAACAGCGGCGGGGTGCGCGCCGACCTCCCGGAGGGGGCGCTCGATTACGGGAGGCTGTACTCCGTGCTGCCCTTCGACAACCGGCTGGTGACCGTGAGGATGCGGGGCGCGGCGCTGCGGGCGGTGCTGCGAAACAACGCCCGCGCCGACGACGGGGCGCTCGGCCTCGCCGGGGCGAGGGTGGCCGTCACCTGCGACGGCAGCGCCATGGCGCTGCGGGTGACGCGCGACGACGGGCGCGCCGTGGGCGACGACGAGCTGCTCACCGTGGCCACCAACGACTACCTCGCGGGGGGATCGCTCTCCCGGCACCTCGCGGAGCCATTGACCGACGAGGCCATCGCGGCCGCGCCGGTGATGCGCGACGCGGTGGGGGCGGCGCTCGCGGCGGTGGGGCCGCTGCGAGGGGATGACCCGCGGTGGTACGACCCGGCGCGACCGAGGGTGGCGCTGCCGCACGCGCGTCCGGTGCGCTGCCGGTAGCGCTCGCCTCGGCGGCGGGGGAGAGCCCCCTTCCCCGCTGCAGCGGGGAAAGGGGCACGTCCGGCGCGCGGCAGCGGGGAAGGGGGCCCTACCGACGCCCGTTCCACCAGCGGGTGGCCGCCTCGCGGGAGCGCTCCCTCACCGCCGCGCACTGCCTCGCGCCCTCCACCGTCAGCGCGAAGCTCCTCGCCCCGCCGTCGAAGCGCTCCGCCTTCGGGCCGAAGAAGGCCACCGCCCGGTCGATCGCCGCCGCGTCGCAGAGGCCGCCGACGCTCCCCAGCAGGTGCCTCACGTTGCGCCCGTGCCGCCGCTCGAAGGCGTCCCAGTGCTCCTGCGCCCAGGCGGCCAGCAGCCCGGGGTGACGGGCGTGCGTGTCGCCGCGGCCGAAGAGCGCGCGGAAGTCCACCACCCGGATGCCCTCGCCCAGGGAGAGCCCCCACGCCCGCTGCACCAGCGCGGGGCTGTCGAAGCTCACCATCGCCCCGAGGATCAGCGACCGGTCCTGCGGCGTGGCCGCGCCAGGGAGGGCCGCCTCGAGGGCCGAGAAGCGCTGCTCGCCCAGGCGCCGGGACGCCACCGGCAGGGCCACCGTGGCCATCTCCGCGTCCACCGAGGCGGGGGCGCGGAGGTACTCCGAGGCGATCGCCGCGGCCTGGGTGCGGGCGTTGAAGTCGTCGGTGAGCATCCCGGTCGCAGAGAGCACGGAGCGCCTCGCGTTGCGACGCACGTCGTAGTCGCCAGGGTGGGTGCGCCACCCCAGCGAGCGCGCCAGCGGGGCGAGCACCCGCCCCGCCCAGCGCTGGAACCCGGGGCGGTTCTGGCCGTCGACCACCCAGCGGCGCACCATGAAGAGGCTGTTGGCCACGCGCTCGTGGAGGTGGGCGTCAGGGTCCTGGGAGAGGTAGGTGAGCGCCTCCAGCCAGGTGGTGATCGGCGCCGTCCCGGCGATCACCTGCGCCTGGAGGTTGGAGAGCAGGTCGAGCTGCGCCGCGGTGCCGAGCGCCCCAGGAGTGCGAAGCAGCGCCCGGGTGTTGGCGGGCGCCGTGGCGCTCACGTAGTACCCCCGGACGTCCCCGTTGGGATCGATCCATTGAGGGCAGCGCGTGGCCTCCAGGTCGAAGGTGGCGTGCTCGTCGGAGAGCACCACGCACTGGGTCCTCGGGCGGGGTGAGGCGTCGTAGCGGACGCACACCGGGATGCGCCAGCGCGTGGTGTCGGCCTCCGTCGCCCGGTAGCGGAAGCGCGACTGGGTGAGCGTGACGTGGGGCGCGTGGCCCGGACCGCAGTCGAGCGTCGCCCTCACCATGGGTACGCCCGGCTGGTCGAGGAAGCTCTCAGCCACCGGGGCGATATCCCGCTGCGCGCTCGCCCCGAGGGCGGCCATGAGGTCGGCCGCCGTGGCGTTGCCTCCGGCGTGCTCCCTCAGGTACGCGCGGATGCCCTCCCGGAAGGGGGCCTCGCCGATCCAGGCCTCGATCATCCCGATGACCGCGGACCCCTTGCTGTAGGTGGTGGCGTCGAAGCTGGCCATGGCGTCGCCGGTGCTGGTCACCCGCTGCCGGATGGCGTGCGCGGTGGGGAGCGCGTCGGCGTGGCGCGCCCAGGCCGATCCGGCGAGGGCCTCCAGCCGGGCGCCGAGGGCAGGCTGCCAGGCGTCCATCACCCGAGTGGCCATCCAGGTGGCGAAGCCCTCGTTGAGCCAGAGGTCGTCCCACCAGGCCATGGTCACCAGGTTGCCGAACCACTGGTGCGCGAGCTCGTGCGCGATGATCTCCGCGGTGTGATAGCGCGCCCCGGCGGAGGCCCGAGGCTCGTCGAGGAGCAGGGCGGTGTCGCGGAAGGTGATGAGCCCGGGGTTCTCCATGGCGCCCGATTGGAAGTCGGGCACCGCCACCAGGTCGAGCTTGGGGAAGGGGTAGGGGCGGTCGAAGTAGCGGGAGAGGATGGCGAGGTGCTCGCCCGCGACGCGTGCTCCGTAGGCCCCGAGGGCGCTGCGGCCGCGAGGGGCGAGCACGCGAATCGGCACCGGGGAGGAAGGTCCGTCGAGGACGTCGAAGGGGCCGACGGCGAAGGCCACGAGGTAGCTGGGGAGCGGAGGGGTCTCGTCGAAGGCGACGGCGCGGGTGTGCGTCGCGGCGTCGTCGGAGCGCGACGACTCGGGCATGTTGGCGAAGGCACCGAGGTCCTGGGGGACGGTGAGGCGCACCCGCACCGGGACCTTGAACGACGGCTCATCGAAGCAGGGGAAGGCGCGGCGGGCGTCGGTGGGCTCGAAGTCCGAGAAGGCGTACCAGCGCCCGTCGACCTGCACCCGGTAGAGCCCGTTGAGCTCGGGGTTGAAGAGGCCGCGGTAACGGATCACCAGGCGAGCGGGGCCGGCGGAGAGGGCGGAGGGGAGGGAGACCACGAGCTCCTCGGGGGCCTCGCGGGCGCCGTGGGCGAGGCGGCTGGCGGTGGTGGCGGGGAAGGTCTCGCCGCGCTGCTCCAGGCGGGCGTCGAGGACGGTGAGGTCTCGCGCGTGGAGCACCACGTGGGCGGTGGGCTCGGGAAGCTCCAGGTCGAAGGTGGCGGTGCCCTCGAAGCCGGGCTGGGAGGGGTCGACGACCAGGTCGAGGGCGTAGCGGGTGGGACGGGCGAGCGAGGGCAGGCGGCCGTCGTCGCGAGGAGGAGGAACGGGGCCCGCGGGGAGGCGCTCGGCGCGCTGGGGAGAGGCGGAGGGCTGCGCGGTGGGCTGAGGCCGCGGCGGGGAGGCGGAGGCGCAGGCGGCGGTGAGGGCGGCGAGGACGACGGCGAGGGGGAGAGGGGAGCGCATCGGTGAGGGCGGCGATCGTGCGGGACACCGGGCCCGCGACGCAAAGGGGTACGCGCCGACCGGCAATGCGTTGCCAGGAACTCCACCGCGCCGGCCGGGGCGTGGCATGGCGTGCAGGTCCATGGGTTACGCAGACGGAAAGAAGCGCGGCGAGGCGAGGGACGCGAAGGAGGCGCTGGTGCACGCGGCGGCCCAGCTCTCGGCCGCGGCGGCGGCGCAGGGGCGGGTCCCCCCGCACGACCTCGACGCCGAGCGCGCGGTGCTTGGCACCATCCTCCTTGAGAACGCGGCGCTGAGCCAGGTCGAGTCGGTGCTCGCCGCGGCGGACTTCTACCACCCCGCGCACGGGGTCCTCTACGAGTCCATGCTGGCGCTCGCCGCCCGCAAGGAGCCCATCGACGTCGTCACCCTCGCGGCCGAGCTGCGGGCCCGCGAGCGGCTCAACACCATCGGCGGCGCGCAGTACCTTGGCGAGCTCACCGACGCCATCGCCACCACGGCCCACGTCGAGTCTCACGGGCGCATCGTGGCCGACCTCGCGGGCGTGCGCCGGATGATCGAGGTGGCGCACGAGATCGTCGCCCGCGGCTACGGCGAGCGCGGCAACGCCGAGGCCTTCCTCGACTACGCGGCGGCCAAGGTCTTCGAGGTGTCGCAGAAGCGCGCCAAGAGCACCCTGGTGCCCCTCGAGGCGGCCATCCTCGAGGCCTTCGAGCGCATCGAGAAGGTGCTGGAGAACGGCGCCGCCATCAGCGGCACCCCGACGGGCTTCCGCGACCTCGACCGGCTCACCGCCGGGATGCACGGCGGCCAGATGATCATCATCGCGGCGCGCCCTGCCATGGGGAAGACCTCGCTGGTGATGTGCATCGTGGCCAACGCGGCCCTGGCGACGGGCAAGCCGGTGCTCTTCTTCTCGCTGGAGATGCCGCGCGTCGAGCTGGCCAACCGCCTGATGTGCTCCGAGGCGCGCGTCGACCAGTCGAAGCTGCGCACCAACCTGCTCACGCAGGACGACCTCACCTCGCTGACGGCGGCGGCCAACCGGCTGCACAGCCTGCCGATCTACATCGACGACTCCGGCGACCTCACGCTGGTCGAGCTGCGCTCCAAGGCGCGCAAGATGAAGGCCGAGCGCGACCTGTCGCTCATCTGCATCGACTACCTCCAGCTCATGAAGGCGAGCCGGGAGAAGATGGAGTCCCGAGAGCGGGAGATCTCGGAGATCAGCCGCGGGTTGAAGTCGCTGGCCAAGGAGCTCGACGTGCCGATCATCGCGCTGTCGCAGCTCAACCGCGCGGCGGAGACCCGCCCCGGCAAGGAGAAGCGCCCGATGCTCGCCGACCTGCGCGAGTCGGGCGCCATCGAGCAGGACGCCGACGTGGTGATGTTCATCTACCGCGACGAGGTCTACAACCGCGACACCGAAGACCGCGGCATCGCCGAGGTGATCATCGCCAAGCAGCGAAACGGCCCCACGGACACCGCGAGGCTGCGCTTCGTGAGGGAGCTCACCCGCTTCGAGAACCTCGCCATGGACATGGAAGACCACGGCTACGCCGACGCCCAGGTGGGCGGGGTCGAGACCTTCGCGGGCGAGGGGCTGCCCGACCTTGATCCGTTCAGCCCGGGCTGAGGCGCCGCGCGGGAGAGGTCGCGTGGTAGCGTGCGACACACCTACCGGAGCGTTCGATGTACCTCCAGTCCTTCACCATCAAAGGGATCAAGTGCTTCGGCGAAGGCACCTTCGACTTCCCGAAGCGCAAGGACGGGCGCTACGCCGGGTGGCATGTGCTCCTCGGCGCCAACGCCACGGGCAAGACCACGGCCCTACAAGCGATGGCCATCAGCCTCGTCGGGCCGGGCGCCTGGACGCAGCTCCTGACGCCGGTCGGCTGGGCGAGGCAGGGCAGCGAAGATGGGTACGGCGACCTCCACGCCACGATCATGAAGGGGCCGCATGACGTCGCCGACCGCGCGCAGAAGGGTCCCTTTCGCACGCGCGTCTACGTGACGCCCGACGAGAGCATCGAGCTCCTCGACAACATCTACGAGAGCCCGCAGTTCGTGCTGTCTTCGCACAGCAAATCCCAGACGCTCAAGAGCGTGTACTCGCTGAAGCGGCGGGGTTGGTTCGCGTGCGGCTACGGCCCGTTTCGCCGGCTGTCGGGGGGAAACAACGAGTCCAACCTGACGCAGGCCCGACAGCTGCGCGTCGCGTCGCTCTTCCGCGAGTCCGTCGCGCTGATGCAGTGTGAGCCGTGGCTGCGTCAGCTCCACCATCAGGCGCACGACGACGACAACCCCGACCGGGCGCGGGACGGGCGCACCTTCGATGCCGTACAGTCCATCCTGAACTCGCTGTTGCCAGGCGCAGTGCGGCTCGACCGGGTGACCTCCGCGGGGGTGGAGTTCAGCGTCGGAGGAGGGCGCAAGGTCTCGCTCACGGAGCTGAGCGACGGCTATCGGAGCTTCCTCGCCCTGACGGTGGACATCCTCCGTCACCTCGCCGAGTCCGACCCCGACGAGCTCGCGAAGCGCATCGCAGACACCAGCTTCGAGGGACGTGTCTGGAAGCAGGTCACGGCCGAGGGCGTGGTGCTCATCGACGAGGTCGACGCCCACCTCCACCCGTCGTGGCAGCGAAGCATCGGCACCATGCTCCAGCGGGTGTTTCCCAACGTGCAGTTCATCGTGTCGAGCCACAGCCCGTTCATCGCCCAGGCGGCCTCGGAGAAGGGCATCTTCGTGCTGCGTTCTACCGAGGACGCCCAGGGCGTCACGATCACCCGACCGATCGACAGCGTGCGGGGATGGCGCGCCGATGCGATCCTGACGAGCGACCTCTTCGGCCTTGACGACACCGTCGACCTCGCTACTGGCGAGCTCGTAGCGGAGTATCGGCAGCTCTCGACGAAGCGCAGCTTCGGCAAGCTCACGAAGGGCCAGCAGCAGAGGCTCGACACCCTGGAGGCGAACCTCTCCCGCCACCTGACAGCGCCGGGGGAGTCGATGGATGAGTTTCGACGGCGGGTCGACACCGAGGCGTACATCCAGGACGCCATCAAGGCGCTCGAAAAGGCCGGCTGAGCGTACGGATCCGCAGGGATGATCCACGTACCGAGACCGGCGCTGGCTACGGCCGTCCCCGACCAGACAGTGCGAGATGGGCTCGCGACGCGCCAGAAGATCGCAGCGTCATGGAAGGCGACCGACAAGGAGACCACCAGCCGCTGGAACTCGTTCACCCGGGGGACGGGGAGCAACCGCGGCGTCGGACCGGTGGTGTGCAGCGCCGTCCGCGGGTTCTGCCAGGAGAAGTGCGCGTACTGCGAGGCCCCGAAGGCAGGCAGCATCGACCACGTCTGGCCCAAGGCGCTCTACCCGAAGAAGATGTTCGACTGGGAGAACCTCCTGGCCGCGTGCCGTGACTGCAACTCGGAGAAGCGCTCGGGGTTTCCGCTCGTCGGGGGGAAGCCCGTCCTGATCGATCCGACCCGCGACGAGCCGCTCCAGCACTTCCGCTGGAACCACCTCACGGGCGAGTGCGAGTACGCACCCACCGACGCGCGCGCGGTCGCCACGTACGAGGCTTTCGCGATGGACCGCCTCGCGGGGGAGCGCATCCACAAGCTCAAGGTCTTCAGGGCGTTTCTCTCGCTCGCGACCCGGCAGCGCCCGGTCGACGACGAGCTGCGCGAGCGGCTACGCGCCGAGCTCGACGTGGGGCGCCCGTACCTCTGCGTCATCCGCTCGTACCTCCTGTACCCGCCCGATCCGCAGGAGGAGCTGCTCATCAAGGCCGCGGTCGCCGCAGTGCCCGACATCCTCACCTGGGTCGCCCCGTGGTTGCGTCCCCCGGCGGGCGCAGCCTGGCCTCCGTAGAAGCCGCTCGAAGAATGGGAGGACGGCCCAGGCGTCCACTATCATCCGCGCCATGCTCGACGCCGAGGTATCCGCACGCGACGTTCTCGATCTCACAGGCGCCGGCCAGCTCGCGCAGCTCTTCGCCTCGCTCGGCTATTCGACGGCGGCAAGGCTCACCCAGACCCCGCGCAACATCGGCCTGAACGACGAGACCATCGAGCGTTCGATCCGCCGCGTCGAGCAGCTCGCGGCGCGCGACGGCGTCGAGGTCTGGCTCTTCGAGCTTGCGCGCACGGGGATGCAGGTCATCCGGCAGATCACCAGCGCCTTCCGGCTGCGCAAGGGGCAGTTCCTCCTGGTGTTCACGGTGGACTACGAGTCCATCGACCTCGCCCTCGTCGAGGTCCGCGTCGCGCCCGTGGGGTCCAACCGGCAGCCCTCCGCGCGCCCCTGGCTGGTCACCTTCGAGCGCCGCAAGCCCTCGCGCCTCGCGCTGCGGGTGCTCCGGCGCGTCACCTTCACCGAGGCCGACGGATACGACCAGCACGACAAGATGCTCGCGGCCTTCCAGAGCGCCGAGTGGTCGCGCGACTGGTTCCACAACCGAGGCCTCTTCGCCGACCACTACCTCGAACGCCTCCTCCCCGAGCGCGACACCGCCGTCGAGCGGGCGGCCGCCCTCGGCGGCTTCAAGGCCATCATGGCCGATGCCCGCACCCTCCTCGCCGGGAAGATCGAACGGGAGGCGCGCGAGCGGCTGTTGACCGTCGCCCTGTCTCGACTCGGGTTCACCCTCCAGGAGGGGAAGGGGCCGAGCGACCCCCGCAAGGACCATCCGGACTACTGGCTCAACGACTCACGCGGCGAGCGCGTCGGCTTCTGCCTGACCTACCCGTGGGCCCGCTCGCTCGACGGCCTCGACGACGTCCGCGACACACAGACCTCCGAGGAGAACCCGATCGCGGTCGCGGTGCACCTGCTCGTCAACGCGGGAGAGAAGGTCGCGTGGGCGATCGTCACCAATGGCAAGCACTGGCGTCTCTTCACCCGCCGCGCGAGCAGCATCGCGACGACGTACCTGGAGGTCGACCTGGAGGAGATTCTCGCGGCCTCCGACGGCGCCGAGGGCTTCAAGTACTTCTGGACACTCTTCCACCGCGACGCGTTCGCCCCGGTCGTGGCGAGGGTGAAGGGGGTCGACGTCGCGCGGGCACCGCTCGACGATTGGTTCGACAAGAGCCAGGCGCATGCGCACGCGGTCGAGCTCGAGCTCAAGGCGCGCGTCTACGAGAAGGTGTTCCCCGCCCTCGCGAAGGGCTTCGTGCGCGCCATCCGGGAGGAGGAGCGGCACAAGGTCGACCTGTCCGAGGCTCGGCTGCAGGAGGTCTTCGAGGGCACCCTCACGCTCCTCTACCGTATCCTGTTCCTCCTCTACGCCGAGGCGCGCGACCTGCTGCCTGTCCACGAGGTGCGCGGCTACTGGGAGTGCTCGCTCACGCGCCTCCGCGACGAGATCGCCGAGGTCGCGGGCGACCACGAGGCCAGCACCGGGGCGAAACTGGCGGCGCGCTGGAGCGACCGCGACACGGGCCTCTACGACCGGCTCCTCGACCTCGCCAGGACCATCGCCGACGGCAGCCGTGAGCGAAACGTGCCGCTCTACAACGGCGGCCTCTTCGTCACCTCACCGGCGTCCGACGACGACAGCGCCGAGGCGGTCGCCGCCCGCTTCCTCAGCCGCTGGAAGCTGTCCGACCTCGCGCTCGCGACCGGCCTGCACGAGCTCACCCGCCACGTCGACGCGCGATCACACGCCCTGGTCAACCTCGACTACCGCGCCCTCGGCGTGCGCCAGCTCGGGTCCATCTACGAGGGCCTCCTCGAGCACCGCCTCGTCGTGACGGATGGCGAGGTCACCGTCGACGCCCGCGGCAACGAGCGCCACGCCACGGGCTCGTACTACACCCCCGAGCACCTCGTTCGCTTCGTCGTCGAGCACACCCTCGGTCCGGTGATGGAAGCACACCTCATCCAGATGGGGCGTCGCTTCGAAGAGGCCCGCCTGGGCAAGGTCGACCCCGCCACGCTGGCCGACGAGTTCTTCGACCTTACGGTGGTCGACCCGGCCATGGGCTCCGGGCACTTCCTCGTCACCGCCATCGACTGGATCACCGACCAGCTCGTCGACTTCCTCGCGGCGCACCCGCGCAGCCCCCTCCAGAAGGAGCTCGACCGCACCCGACAGGCCATCCTCGACGAGGTGGAGGCGCAGGGTGTGACCGTCGACGCGCACCAGCTCACGGACCTCGCGCTCCTGCGTCGGTTCATCCTCAAGCGCTGCATCTTCGGCGTCGACCTCAACCCGATGGCCGTCGAGCTCGCCAAGGTCTCCGTCTGGCTGCACTGCTTCACCCTCGGCGCCCCGCTCTCCCTGCTCGACCACCACCTGAGGTGCGGCAACTCCCTCGCCGGGGTCACCGTCGACGAGGTGCGCGACTCCAAGACGGTGAAGCAGCAGACGCTCTTCGATCAGGACAACTTCGGGTCGCTCACGAAGGCCACCGAGAGCATGCGGGAGGTGGTGCGCCTGCCCGACCTCACGCCCGCCGAGGCGAAGCGGTCGCGCAAGGCGTACGTGGAGGCGCTGGGCGAGCTCCGCGTGCTCAAGCGCCTGCTCGACGTGTACTGCGCCCACCACCTGATTCCGGTGCCCGCTCGCGAGCGCGTCGCGGATCACCACCCCGTGGTGGCGTTCCTCTCGACGAACACTGCCGGGCAGATGGCCCGTGCGAGCGACCCGCGAGCGTCGCTCGCGAAGGCGGACGCCTCGACCCGTAGGCGCGTCGTCGAGGCACTCGACCTGGCGGAGACGCACCGCTTCTTCCACTGGGAGCTCGAATTTCCGGAGATCTTCTACCGGGCGAGGCGAAGGGAGAAGGTGCGCGGTTTCGATGCCGTGATCGGCAACCCGCCGTGGCTCCGGCAGGAGGGACTGAAGGCGCTCAAGGGACTGTTCGAGGCGGTGCACAGGCGGGTGTTCGACCCCGTCGCGGACATCTACGTCTCGTTCATCGGGCGGGGACGGGACGTGCTGCGGGGAGGCGGGCACCTCGGCATGGTGCTGCCCAACAAATGGCTCCTCGCGGACTACGCCGAGAAGCTGCGAGGGACGCTCGTCAACCCGAAGGACTTCCACCCTCGGGAGCTCGTCGACTTCGGCCACGCCCCCAGCCTCTTCGACGCCGACACCTTCCCGTGCATCCTGGTGGTCGAGCGCGCCGGGAGCACGGGGACAAGCGGAGTCGCGGAGGCGAAGGATCTCGTCTTCAGCAAGGTCGAACGCGCCGCGCACGGACCGGGCGAGTTCACGCAGTGGCACACCCAGCATCGGGTCATGGTGCCCAATGGCCGCCTGCTGAGGGCGGGGTGGAACCTAGTCGCAGACGACGAGGGAAAGCTGCTGGATCGGATCCGGAAGGCGGGGGTAGCTCTTAAAACCTACGCGGCTACCAAGCCCTATCGAGGTGTTCTCACTGGTTTCAACAAGGCTTTCCTAGTCTCGCAAGCACAGCGCGATCAACTCATCGCAGACGACCCCGGCTGCAAGAAGGTCATTCGGAAATTTCTTGCGGGAGCGAACGTAGACCGCTGGCATTCGCGATGGGACGGAGACTGGATGATCTTCACCCGGCGAGGTTTTGAAATTGAAGACTTCCCGTCGATCAAGAAGCATTTTGAGAAATACAAGAAGGAGCTCACCCCTTGCCCTCCCGGCTGGAACGAAAAGAAGAGCGGGAAGTGGCCCGGCAGGAAGTCGGGCTCATACGAATGGTATGAAATTCAGGACAACGTCGCCTATTTTCATCTATTTAACAAGCCGAAGATCATCTATCAGGAGATCGCATTTCACAGCGCTTTCTCTCTCGATACGGACAAGCACTATCTAAACAACAAGGCCTATCTGATCGACTCCAGCGATTTGGTTCTCCTTTCGGTGCTCAACTCGTCCGTCGCTAGCTGGGTCTTCTGGCGCGACCTCGCTCACATGAAGGATGAGGCGATCACCCTTCAAGGTTTCAAGATCGAGCAGTTCCCCGTGCCGACGGCGTCAGAGACGCAACGGGAGGCCATCGAGGGCTCGGTCGGTCGGGTGCTCGCGCTGGCGAAGCAACAGGAGAAGGACGAAGCGGCCTTTGCGAAGTTCCTGGCGAAGCGCACTGGCGTTACGAAGCGTTCGAACAGACTGAAGTCCTTCTGGACGCTCGACGACGCGGGTTTCCTCGACGAGGTCCGCAAGGCGAAGGGCACGATCCCCACCGGCGAAGGCCGCACCGCGCTGCTCCGCGACTTCGGCGAGCACCGCGACTCCCTGCGCCGTATCCGGACGGAGATCTGCAAGCTGGAGATCGCCCTGCAACAGCACGTCTGCGACCTCTACGGGCTGACCTACGACGAGGTCGCGCTCATGCGACGAACAGCGCCGCCGCGCGACCCGTGGACCCTCATCGAGACCGAGGCGCGTGAGGCCGGCTACGACCTTCGTTGATCCCCGACGCCGGGCGCCCGGCGTCGCTGCACAAGGAACACTCTCATGCGGATCCCGTACGTCATCGACAACGGCGCAACGAAGCTGGGCACGGTGCTGGGCGAGCTCCTGGCCTCTCGCGATCACCACTCCTTCGATGTGGCGACCGCGTACTTCAACCTCGGGGCGTTCCAACTTCTTCAGCCGGGTCTTCAGCGGCTGAAGAAGTTTCGACTGTTGATCGGCGCCGACCTCGCCTCGGGGGATGACGTCGGGCTCAAGGCGCGCGATGCCCTGGGCCAGTTCGTCGAGGAGCTCAACCTCGCGCCCTACGCGAAGGAGACCGTGGATGTCGTGGACGCCCTGCTGAACTTCCTGAACGAGGTGCGCGTCGAGGTGCGACACCAGCCACGGAAGCACGGGTTTCTCCACGCGAAGTGCTACCTGTTCTATGGCCCGCGCGATGGCCAGCAGGAGCTGTTCTGTCCCATCCGGCCGGTGGTGGGCATCGTCGGGTCGAGCAACTTCACCCGCGCTGGGCTGACGGTGAACAGCGAGCTCAACACGGTTCACCAGGTGATGACCGACGAGCTCCAGGCCGTCGACACCGAGGCGTCCCTGGCGGTGAAGTGGCTCTCCGATCAGGCGCCCAGCGATCAGATCACTCCGTCCAATCGCCAGCTCCTGAAGAGCGAAGTGGGCGCCCGCGCCATCATGGACCTGGAGGTCTGGTTCAATCGCCACTGGAACCACAGCGACGACTTCAAGCCCCGGCTGATCGAGATCCTCAAGGCCTCGAAGTTCGGCACGAAGGAGTACTCGCCCTGGCTGCTCTACCTGAAGGCGCTCTATGAGTATTTCAAGGAGGACCTGGAGGAGGCCCCGGTCGCCGCGGGCACCCGCTCGGCGGTGGAGTTGGCGTCCTTCCAGGAAGACGCAGTGCACAAGGCCCGGCGCATCCTGGACCGCTACGACGGCGTGATGGTCGCCGACTCGGTGGGCCTCGGGAAGACCTGGATCGGCAAGAAGCTCCTGGAGGACTACGCCTACCACCTGCGCCAGAAGGCGCTGGTGGTGTGCCCCGCGTCGTTGCGTGGGATGTGGGAGCGGACGCTGAGCGAGTCGACGATCGCGGCCCGGGTGGTCTCGCAAGAGAGCCTCGCGATGGAGACCTTCGACCTCGCGACCTACGCGGATGTCGACGTGGTGCTGGTCGACGAGTCGCACAACTTCCGCAACGCCCGTTCGCAACGCTACGAGGCGTTGGAGAAGCTGCTCGGGCTCCGCGGGGGCGTCGGCGCGGCGGGGCTGCGACGGAAGGTGATCCTGCTCACGGCGACCCCCATCAACAACACTGTGATGGACCTCTATCACCAGATCAACCTGATCGCGCGCAACGACCCGCAGTACTTCCAGGCGGCCGGCATCGGGGACCTGTTCCGCTACTTCGTCGCCGCGCGCCGCGGGGGCGCGAAGCAGAGCGAGGCGGCATCGCTCTTCAACCTCCTGGAGGAGGTGGTGATCCGTCGGACCCGCAGCTTCATCCGAGAGACCTACCCGGAGGCGCTGGTCAACGGGAAGGTCGTGAAGTTCCCCGAGCGCTCGCTGAGCACGGAGCGCTACGACCTGGAGACCGTCTTCGAGGGACTCTACGGCGACATCGTCGACCGCATCGGGTCGCTCACCCTCGCGCCGTACAACCTGGACTCGTACCGCAAGGACCCGGCGAGCGTCGACGAGATGACCCTGGGTCGTGCCCAGGCCCTGGTCGGGATTTTCAAGTCGCGCTTCCTCAAGCGCCTGGAGTCGTCGGTCGAGGCGTTCCGCAAGAGCGTTCGCCGCGCGTTGGAGTTCCAGAAGACGTTCCGCACCTACCTGTTGGAGGGACGACTGCTGAACAGCAGCGACTTCCGCAAGCTGCTCTCGTGGCTGGCCCGCGACGACGAGGACGAGGACGACGCCGCGCCCCCTTCGCGCATGGTGGACATCGAGGCCAACGACGAGGCGAGGGAGTTCCTGGAGTCGTTGCCCACCGTCGACCTCGACCTCTACGACCGCAAGCGCCTTCGCAAGGACGTCGACCGTGACGTCGAGGCGCTCACCGTGATGTGGAAGGACGTGTGCCGCATCGGCCACGAGCACGATGCGAAGTACACGATGTTCGTCGACCTGCTCGCGCGCCTGAAGGGCCAGAAGGTGCTGGTGTTCTCGTACTACCGGGACACTGCGCGGTACCTCTACAGGCGACTCCGGGAGGACCTGAAGGACCCTGCCGTGCGAGAGGCCCTGGGCGCGCCCGAGATCCAGTGCCTCGACAGCACGGTGGCGTCGAAGGACCGCCTCCGTGTGGTGGAGCGCTTCGCTCCCCACGCCAGCGACAAGCCCGAGTTCGCCGACAGTGACAAGGAGCTGGACGTCCTCATCGCGACCGACGTGCTCTCCGAAGGCCACAACCTCCAGGACTGCGCCCACCTCGTAAACTACGACCTCCACTGGAACCCGACCCGCATGGTGCAGCGGGCAGGGCGCATCGACCGCATCGGGTCGCGGCACGACACGCTGGTCATCCACAACGTGTTCCCCGAGGCGGGGTTGGAGAAGCTGCTCGGGCTGGTGCAGTCGCTGTCGCAGAAGATCGAGGACATCAACCGCAACGGGTTCCTCGACGCCAGCGTGCTCGGCGAGACGGTGAGCCCGCGCACATTCAACACACTCCAGCGCATCCGCGACGAGGACGGCTCGGTGCTCACGGAGACGGAGGGGCTGGCGGAGCTCGCCTCGCCGGAGGGCATGTTGCAGGTGCTGCGCAGGTTCATCCTGGAGGCGAGCAAGGCCCAGCTCGAACAGATCCCCGACGGCATCCGCTCGTGCCGCAACCACCCGGAGCGCGAGGGCTTCTTCTTCTACTTCCAGAGCCGCATCTCCGGCGCCCCAGTCGGTCACTTCTGGCGCTTCGTCGACGCCCACGACGGCGTCCAGGACAACCGATTGATTATTGGTGACATCATCGCGTGCGACCGCACCACCCCCCGCGAGAGCGAGCGCGCCGATGCGTTCGTGGCGCAGGAGAAGGCCATCGAGGACATCCTCCGGACGCAACAAGAGGTCGTCGCGCGGGAGGAGGTCCCGCGTGAGCTCGACCCCGTGCAGAAGGAGCTGGAGACCCTCCTCAAGCCCTTCCGCAAGACGGCGCCTGACCGGGAGGTCGTGAAGGCGGCCATGGAGATCCTCCAGGGACCACTGCCGAAGTCCGTGGGTCGCGACTTGAAGAAGCTCAAGAAGACCTTCGAGGCGTCGCCCGAAGGGGCTACGAGCATGGCCCGCGAGATCGTCGACAAGGCCGCCAGCTTCGTCGCTGAACCCACGACGGTGCGGAGCGGGCGGCGTCTCCTCGCGCGGGAGGATCTCTATCTCGTGTGTTTTGAGGAGGTAATCCGCGGATCAACGCACCCCGCACGGCCGCCCAAGGGGCGCACTCCTGCTTGATCCTGCGGCACGACCTACTACGATCCCTACGGTCGCGTCTGGCCAGGGACGGACGCTGTCCCCGATGCTCCGCCGCCCCAGCACTTCCGCGGCGCCCTTGACGGGGAAACCATCAAGCGCCAGTGAGTGCCGCGAAGATGGAGACCCCCTCGATGATGAACAGATCAGCCTTTCCTGTCGTGTTTGCGCTCCTGCTCGGCTGCGGCTCGACCACGCCTCCGGCCAACAGCTCGATGAACGCCAGCAACGTCGCGGCCACCGTCGACGCGGGCGTCTCCGCGCTCACCAACGAGCCCCCGGTCGAGGTCACCCCGCCGCCGCCTCCGCCCGCGCCGGAGCCCGTGCGCATCACCGCGGGAGAGCGCCGCGCGACGCCCACCCCGTCGCCCCGGGTGGCCATCACCGCGCCCCGCAACAACGCCACCATCCGCGAAGACCGCGTCGAGGTGCGGCTCAACATCCAGAACTGGCGCGTGGTCACCAACGCCGACGACCACCGGCACATCCACCTGGTGCTCGACAACGAGCCCTACCGCCGCATCGACGACCCGAGGCAGCCCGTGGTGCTCGAGCACCTCTCGCCGGGCACCCACGTGCTCCGCGCCTTCCCGGGCTGGGAGACGCACGAGACCGTGAAGGAGAGCGGCGCCTACGCGATGGTGGTGTTCCACGTAGGGAGGGCCGCGGAGAACTTCGGCTTCAACCCGCGCGCCCCGATGCTCACCTATTCGCGCCCCAAGGGAGCGGTCAACGGCGCCGAGGCCGACCGCATCCTCCTCGACTTCTACCTCGCCAACGTCCCCGCCAGCGAGATGGGCGCGCAGGGCTTCCGGGTGCGCCCCACCATCGACGGCCGCGCGATGGATGACCTCACCGCCTGGGTGCCCTACTACATCGAGAACCTCCCCGACGGTCCGCACACCATCGGCCTCCAGCTCATCGGCCGCGACGGCGCCCCGGCGGCCGGCCCCTTCAACACCGCCGAGCAGCGCATCACGGTCAGCCACGCGACCCCCGCCACGCCGCACGCGCACCCCGACCCGGCCCCCGCAGCCCCGGCGGCCCCCGCTCACCAGGGGCACTGAGCTCCACCGCCCCTCCGACCGCTAGCGCCGGGGCAGCAGCTGCGCCTGCAGCGAGCGCATCGCCCCGCGCGCCGCCCCCTCGATCGCCCTCAGCCGAAGCCTCGGCATCGGGTCGGGCTGGTTGGGGATCGCCAGCCGCGCCTCCTGCGCCGTGGCCGATCCCGTGATCGTCGCCGCGATGCTGTGCGACGGCTCCGCCAGCAGCACCAGCGACACCTCCGCGCGCACCGACTGGTTGGACCCGCTTGCATCGCCAGGGCGCAGCGCGCTGAGGGTGCCCTCCAGCGAGTAGGTCTGCAGGTCGCCGTGCCGCAGCCGCGAGGACGCCGAGGAGGGGAGCGACCCGGGGTGCATGGCGTACCGCGGGTCCTCGGCCACCGTCGCGCGCAGGGCCTCGCGCAGGGCCGCCGCGTGGGTCGGGTCGGAGGAGTGGTTGACCAGCGCGCCAAACGTGAACAGCACCCGCACCCGCCGCCAGTCGATGGGCGCGGACAGCGCGGGCGTCGGAGGAGAGAGCGCGGAAGAGAGCTGCTGTGCGGCTGCGGTCGCGAAGGGCGCGGTGATCCAGTCCGAGGCGGTGGCGACGCGAGGCCGACGCTGCAGCGCCGCGCGAGCGCGGGTCACGGCCGCCCGGGTGCGGGAGTCGCGGTCGCGGGCGTGCCGCTCGAGCGCGGGCATCGCCGCAGGGTCGCCGAGCGCCTCGAGCGCCTGCGCGGACGCGACGCGCACCGAGGAGGAGCGGTCGTCGAGCGCGGCCTCCAGCGCGAGCCGCGCGCCCTCCGGGCGGAGCCGACCCAGCGACTCGGCGGCGCGGGCGCGGTCGCGTGAGCTGTGGGCGCGGCGGAGCAGGTCGATGGCGGGAGAGGTCTGCGCGAAGGCGGGAGACCCGATGAGCGAGAGCAGCAGGGCCGCGAGGGCGGCCGCTCGTCGGGGAAGGCGCGGCGATCGATCGACAGGGTGCACGGGGAGTCTCCTCGAAACGGTCGATGCGCCGGGGCGGAGGCACCTTCTACGTGAGCCCCGGACCGCTCGGCAACGCCCCCTCCCGCCTTCTGGGAGAGACCCGTCCGCGTGTCATCGATGCCGCGTTGCGCGAGGCCCGGTCACTCCCCTGCGACGCCCGCCAGCGGCCACTCCACCATCGCCATGGGCGCGCCGCTCCTCGAGGTCACCGTGAGCATCCAGCGCAGCACCGCCAGCGACTCCTGGCCGCCCAGCAGCATCGACACCAGCGAGTCCGCCGCGCTCGGAGCGCCGCCGCCCGGGGCGTCGCTCACCAGCAGCTGCGCGATGGTGCGCAGCAATCCCCCGGACTCCGCCGGCAGCTCGATCACGTCGCTGTCCTCGCCGAGGCCGCCCAGCGCGCGCGCCCGGCGCAGCGCCGTGAGCAGGCCCCCCTCCCGGTCGACCAGCCCCAGCGAATGCGCCCTCGCCCCGAGGAACACCCTCCCCTCCCCCACGGCGTCGATCTGCGCCGTCGTGCGGCGCCTCCCGCTCGCCACCCGCTGGAGGAAGAGCCCGTAGAACTCCCCGATCTTCGTCGCCAGGAAGCGCCGCTCCTCCGCCGTGTACGGCCTGAACACGCTCTCCATGTCCGCGCGCTCGCCTCGCCGAGACAGCTCGACGCCCACGTGCAGCCGCGAGAGGAGCCCCGCCACGTCGGCCTTGCCGTAGAAGATCCCGATGGAGCCGGTGAGCGTCGACGGGTCGGCCACGATCTCCCTCGCCGCCGAGCCGATGTAGTAGCCGCCCGACGCCGCGATGCGGCCGAAGGAGGCCACCACGGGCTTGCGCCGGTTGGCCAGCGCCACCGCGCGCCAGATGAGGTCGCTCGCCAGCGCGCTGCCGCCAGGGGAGTCGACGCGCAGCACGATCGCCCCCACCCGGGGCGAGGCCGCCGCCGCCTCGATGGCCTCGACGAGTGTGCGCTCTCCCGCGAGGCGCATCCCCACCACGGGGATCTGCTGGCTCTCGCCCTCCACGATGTCGCCGTCGACGTGGATGATCGCAACGGCCGGTCCCCCCGACCAGCGCCGAGAGCGCAGCGGGCCGTAGTCCTCCGCCTCCACCCGCCCCGCGTCGAGCCCGTTGGCGAAGGAGCGCTCCGCCGACTCGCGCGTCACCACCGCGTCGACCATCCCCCGCGAGCGCGCCTCTCGCGCCGTGTAGGGCCCCGCCGTCACCAGCGCCCTCGCCTCGCTCGCCCCCAGCGAGCGGGACGCCCCGATGCCCGCCGCGAGGCCGTCGAGCGTGTCGTCGAGGATCTGCTCCTCCTGCTCCCTCGCGGGCCCGCTGCTGGCGGCGCGAGTGAGCTGCTCGGGGGCGCTCTTCCAGTCGCCGATGCGCACGAAGTCCGTCCTCACCCCGAGCGCCCAGAGCGCCGGACCCAGGAAGTACCGCATCGCGCGCAGCCCCTGGAGCCGCACACCCCCCGCCGGGTCGAGGCTCACCCGATCGACCCCGGCGCACGCGTACCAGGTGCTCGCGCTGGCGTCGGTGAGGTGACAGGCCACCCGCTTTCCCCGGCGACGCAGCAGCGCGAAGGCCTCGCGGAGCTCCTCGGCGTGAGCAAGGCCTCCCACCTCCGCGCGCGGCGCGAAGATCACCCCTCGCACCGAAGGGTCCCTCGAGTAGCGCTCAAGCCGCAGCAGCAGCCTCACCATGGAGCGCGCCCCGGGGGAGGAGCTCATCCCCACGGTGACCGCGACGCCCGGCGTGGGGAGTGACACCGCCCCCCGGTCTCCGTCGATGCCCGCGCTCGCGTACCAGCCCGCCGCGTCGTCGCTGCGGAAGAACGCTCCGCCCCCGGCGCTGTAGCGTCCCCAGAGCACCTCCAGCCCGACGCCCGCGCGCCACGCGTCGATGCCGAAATCCCACACCCCCTCCGCCCGGAGGTAGCCCAGGTGCGGCACCGCCAGCCTCGTCCCGGCGCGCGCCTGGAAGTTTCCCTGCTGGGCCCACGAGCCGTCGAGCCCGAGGGTCCAGGCGTCGGTTCCCACCGGGCGCACCGCCACCCCCGCCACCACGCTGCGGTCGAGGCCCAGCGCCAGGTTCTGGGGGCCCGTCACCCCTCGGGCCACCACGCCGAAGGCCCCGTAGGACGACGGCCGCCAGAGCGCCCCGGCGTCCACCGCCACGCGCCCGTCGACGGTCTCCGCCGCCGACCCGGCGCCGCTGCCGGTGCCCGCGAATACACGGGTACGTATGCCGAGGGAGAGCCGCGAGTCGAGCGACCACGCGAGCCCCAGGTCGACCGAGCCCCAGAGGCCGAGGCTGGCGCGCGATCCCACGGCGAGCGCGTCGGGCCGGGCGAAGCTGGCGCCCACGGAGAAGCCGAAGCCGAAGGGCAGCGGCGTCGCCCACGCGGCCGCGGTGTTGTTGAGCGCCGTCCCTCCTCGGGCGACCTCCTCGGTGTGGGTGACGCGCGCCGACCAGGAGCGGCCGAGCCCTATGCCCGCGGGGTTCGCCCTCGCGGCCTCGGCCCCCTGCACCGAGGCCACCGTCGCCCCGGGGGCCACCACCTCGTCGCCCAGCCCCTGCGCCTGCGCGCCCCGCGCGGCCATCGCCGCGAGCGCGAACCCCACGATCCCGTGCCCACGTGCCTTCACCCGAAAGACCGTACACCGCCGCGCCGGGGTGGAGTTATGTTCCGCCGCGGTGCGATCGATCGTCGGACGAGGGTGGGTGTCGGGTCTGGCGTGTGTCCTCGCGCCCGTCGGCGCCCTGGCCCAGCAGCCCTCGGAGGTCGGCGCGAGCTTCGAGCCCCGGGAGGTCTCCGCCCCCGCGAGGATGCAGTACAACGCCGCCCGCGAGGCCTACGCCGCGGGCCACTACCACCGCGCCGCGGCGCTCCTCGAGGCCGCGCTGGCGCTCGACCCCTCGGGCACCAACCTGTGGTTCAACCTGGGCGTGGTGCGAGAGCGCCTCGGCGAGCTCGACCGCGCCGCCGCAGCCTACCAGCGCTACCTCTCGCAGCTCCAGGACCCCGCCGAGCGGGCCCGCACCCAGCGCATCATCGTCCGCCTGCAGGGCGCCCGCGTCGAGCTCGCGGCGATGCACCCCCGCCATGGCCTCGCCGACGGGCTCTTCTTCGTGACCACCGGCGCCGCGCTGGCCACCACGGCGCTGGGCATCGCCTGGTTCGCCACCGACCCGCTGGAGGGCCTCGACCCGGTGCCCATCGCGTTCACCTCCGCGGGTATTGCCCTAGGGGTCTTCGCCACGGTGCTGTACTTCGCGAGGGAGGTCCCGAGGCCGCCGACGTACTTCGTCGGGGCGCGCCCGCTGCCGGGCGGCGGGGCGCTGAGCGTGGGCGCGAGCTTCTGAGCCGCAGGCGTCGCCCCCGAGGCTCTGCTACCAACAACGGCGTGGCCCTCCCCCGACTGCTCGCCCTCGACCTCGACGGAACCCTCCTCGGCCCCGGTGACCGCATCGCCCCGGAGGACCACCAGGCCATCGGCCGCGCCATGCGCGCGGGCATCACCGTCACCATCGCCACCGGGCGCATCACCACCGGCGCCCTCCCCACCGCGCAGGCCTGCGGGATGCGCGGCCCCATGGTGGTCGCCGACGGCGCCGTGCTCGCCGACACCGTCGACGGCACTGCCCTCTCTCAGCACCCGCTCCACGCCGCCGTGGTGACCGGGCTCACCCACGCCATGGGCAGCCACGCGCTTCAGCCCTTCTGGTTCCTCCACGACGAGATCCATGGGGAGCACGGCTCCGAGGCCGTCGCGGGCTATGTGCGCACCTGGTCGCCGAGGCTCTCGCTGCACCCCACGCTGCGGCACTCGGCCGCGTGGGAGCGCCGCCACGAGGTGGCCGTCGCCATCGGCGTCGGGCTGCGAGAAGGCGTAGAGCGCACCGCGCAGTGGCTCCAGGAGCTGCACCGCGACTCGGTCAACGTGGCGTCGTTTCCGCTCGACCGGGAGAACCGCTGGGCGATGCTGGTGCGCGACCGCCAGTCGGACAAGGCCCAGGGGCTCGCGAGGCTCTGCCTTCGAGAGGGCATCGACGCCTCGCAGGTCGCCGTCGTCGGCGACTGGATCAACGACGTCCCGATGTTCCAGTGGGCGGGGCGGAGCTTCGCGATGGGGCAGAGCCCCGACGAAGTGGCGAGGCACGCCACCGAGCGCCTGACGAAGACGAGCAAGACCGGCGGCGGCGTGGCCGAGGCCATCGGGCGGCTGCTGGGCTGAGCGCCTCCGCACTCCACCCTTGCGTGGTCCCCGGGTGTTCCGTGACAGTAGAGGTCGCGTGAAGGTCTGTCCCACCTGCAAGTCGAGCTACCCGGGCAAGCCGCCGCGCTGCCCGCTGGACGGCGCCATGCTCTACGACCTCGGCCCCGACCTGCTCGGCGGACGCGTGGTGGCGAGGCACTTCCGCATGATCGAGCGCTGCGGCGCCGGCACCACCGCGGACGTCTACCGCGCCCTCGACGTGAAGACCGGCGCCGTGGTCGCGGCGCGCGTCCCCACCGCCTACGGCAGCGACGACGCCACCCAGCGAGAGCGCCTCACCGACCAGGTGCGCGCCTTCCGCGCGGCGGCCCCCCACGACATGCTGGTGCCTGTGCTCGACGTCCTCGACCGCGCCGTCGACGGGCGCACCGTGGTCGTCACGGAGTTCGTCTCCACCCCCGCCCTGCCCCACGTGCTCGCGGCCGGTCCGGTGCCCCTCGACGCCGCCCTCGCCGCGGGCGTCCAGATCGCCTCGCTGCTCGAGCACCTCCACGCCCGCAGCGTGCTCGCCCGTGACCTCCGCGCGGGCGCGCTCTTCCTCGCCTCCACCGGCGCCACCCGGGTGCGCCTCTCCATCGACGCCCTCGCCACAGGGCCCACCTCCGCGCCCGATCCGGTGCCCGCGGTGAGGGCGCTCTCTCCCAACATGGCCGCCGCGTACCTCTGCCCCGAGCGCATCCGCGGCGGGCCCTGCACCACCGCCGGGGACGTCTACGCCTTCGCCGCGCTGCTCTTCGAGATGCTCACCGGCCACCCCGCCTTCAAGGGCGACGGGCCCTCGGTGATCGCCCAGCACCTCGACGCCCCCGCCCCGGTGCTTCGCCAGGTGGCGCCAGACCTCCCCAAGGAGCTCGAGAGCCTGCTGGCCAGGATGTTCGCCAAGCTCCCGCGCTTCCGACCGACGCCCTCGGAGGTGCGCAAGGCGCTCTCCGAGCTCGCGAGCTGACCCGATCCACCCCGATGACCGCCGAAGCCACCGCCCGACCGAGAGCGCCGCACTACCCCGCCTCGCTGTGGGCCCCCAACGCGCGCCTCGACCACCTGCCGGGCCACGACGGCTGGCCCCTCCTCGGATCTACCCTGGAGTACCTTGCCGACCAGGAGGCCTTCGCGATGCGCCAGCACCAGCGCTACGGCCGCGTCTGGCGCAACCACGCGTTCTTCACCCGCAACGTGGTGTTCCAGAGCGCGGACGCGGCGGAGGTGCTGCTGCTCGACCGCGAGAAGAACTTCTCCAGCCAGCTCGGCTGGCACCAGAACCTCGCCAGCTTCTTCTCCGGCGGCCTCATGCTCCGCGACTTCGACGACCACCGCTTCCACCGCCGGCTGCTCCAGTCGGCCTTCAAGCGCTCGGCGCTCGAGGGCTACGTGGCGCAGATGCACCCGCACATCGTCGACGCGGTCGCCTCCTGGCCCGCCGGGTCCACGCTCCGCTTCTACCCCCGCATCAAGCGAATCCTGCTGGAGCAGGCCGCCACCATCTTCCTCGGCATGCCCCTCGGGGCCGAGGCCGATCGGGTGCTCTCGGCCTTCACCGACCTCACCCTCGGCACCGTCGCCGTGGTGCCGGTGGCGGTCCCGGGCCTCGCCCGCTGGAAGGCCCTGCGCAGCCGGGAATACCTGGCCGGGTATCTCCGAGGGCTCATCCCCTCCCGTCGCGGCCGCGGCGGCAGCGACATGTTCTCCCACCTCTGCCGCGACGGCGACGAGGGAGAGCGCCTCTCCGACGACGAGGTCGTCGACCACATGATCTTCCTGCTGATGGCCGCGCATGACACCACCACCAGCGCGCTCACCACCCTGGTCGAGGCCCTCGGCCGACACCCCTCCTGGCAGGACCGCCTCCGCGTGGAGGCCCTCTCCCGCCCCGACGGGCCGCTCGGCACCGCCGAGCTCGACGGGCTCTCGCTCGCCGACCTCTGCCTGAGAGAGGCGCTGCGGCTCTATCCCCCGGTGCCGACGCTCCCCCGCCGCACGCTGAGGGCCTGCGAGATCGACGGCGCCGCGATCCCCGCCAACACCTCCGTCTGGCTCGACAACTACTTCATCCACCGCTCCCCCGAGCACTGGACCCGCCCCGACGCGTTCGACCCCGAGCGCTTCAGCGAGGCCCGCGCGGAGCACAAGCGCCACCGCTTCTGCTGGATCCCCTTCGGCGGCGGCGCCCACACCTGCATCGGGATGCAGTTCTCCACGCTCCAGTCGAAGCTGGTGCTCTTCCACCTGCTGCGCTCCTACCGCTGGCGCCTCGACGAGCCCTCCCCCCCGCGACGACAGATGGTCCCCTTCCCCAAGCGCCTCGACGACCTGCCGCTGGTGTTCGAGCGGGTCTGAGCCCCCACGCGGCGCTACCACCCGCGGGCCCTGGGACCATACTATCCGCGCCCATGTCCACGAAGCTCGCTGATCGCCTCTCGGTCGTCGTCCCCTCCGCCACGCTGGCCATCAACGCGCGCGCGCAAGAACTCCGCGCGAAGGGCATCGACATCATCTCCTTCGGCGCGGGCGAGCCCGACTTCGACACGCCCACCAACATCCGCGAGGCGGGCATCGCGGCCATCGAGGCGGGCCGCACCCGCTACACCGCCGTGTCGGGCATCGCCGAGCTCCGCACCGCCATCGCCGAGCGCTCCACCCGCGAGCGAGGCGTCGCCGCCACCGCGGCCAACGTGGTGGTCACCGTCGGCGCCAAGGGGGCCCTCTTCAACCTCGCCCTCGCCCTCTTCGAGCCTGGCGACGAGGTGATCATCCCGGCCCCCTACTGGGTCAGCTACCCCGAGCAGGTGCGCCTCGTCGGGGCCACGCCCATCTTCGTCCCCAGCACCCTCGAGCGCGGCTGGAAGCTCGACCCGGCCGACCTCGCGCGCGCCCTCACCCCCAAGACCAAGGCCGTCATCCTCTGCACGCCGAGCAACCCCACCGGCGCGGCCTACACGCCCGACGAGCTCTCGGCCATCGCCGAGGTGCTCCGCACCCACGACTGCTGGATCGTCCTCGACGAGATCTACGGCTCCCTCGTCTACGACGGCTTCGACCAGCGCTCGCTGCTCTCCGTAGCGCCCGACCTCGCGCCCCGCGTGGTGATCATCGACGGCGTGAGCAAGACCTACGCGATGACCGGCTGGCGCGTGGGCTGGAGCATCGCCCCCATCCCCCTCTCGAAGGCCATGGAGATGGTGCAGTCGCAGGGCGCGACGAGCACCGCCACCCCGGCGCAGTGGGCCGCGCTCGAGGCGCTGCGCTCGCCGCCGCTGGAGTTCGAGCAGATGCGCTCGCTCTTCCAGCTCCGCCGAGACCGGCTGGTGGAGGGCCTTCGCAACATCCCTGGCGTCCGCTGCGGCACCCCCGAGGGCGCCTTCTACGCCTTCTGCGACATCAACGAGTGGATCGGCCGGCGCACCCCCGAGGGCACCGTGCTCACCGACGACACCGCCGTCGCCGCGTGGCTGCTCGACAAGGCCCACGTGGCGGTGGTCCCCGGGGCGGCCTTCGGGGCGCCAGGCCACATGCGCCTCTCCTACGCCGTCAGCGTCGAGAACATCGACAAGGCCCTCGCTCGCATCAGCGACGCGGTGGCGATGCTCGAATAGGCGCCGCCATGAGACCCCTCCCCCTGCTGGCGCTGCTCGGCCTCGTCGCCTGCCGCCGCTCCCCGTCGCCTCCCCACGAGCCCGCTCGCCCCTCGACCGCCGCGCCCTCCCCTGCGCCCGCTGCCGCCGTCGCTCCCATCTACCGCGTCGACCCGACGGTGCTCGACCACCCCGGCGTCATCCGAGGCTCGGTGCGCTGGAGCGGCCCCCTTCCCGCGACCGCCCCGATGGCCGTCGGCCCTGGCGGCAACCCCGACCTCTGCGGCGCCACGCAGGGCGACCCCACGCTGGTGGTCGCTCCTGACGGCGCTGTGGCCAACTCGGTGCTCTGGCTCTCGGACATCGCCCGTGGCGCCGCCCCCGACCTCTCCCCGGTCACCGTCGACCAGCTCGGGTGCCGCTACGAGCCCCATGTGCTGGCGGTTCCAGTCGGCGCCGAGGTGCGCTTCGGCAACAGCGACCACGGGCTGCTTCACAACGTGCACGCCTATTACGGCTACGACGACGACGACAACTGGTTCAACCAGGCCTCGCCGCACGGGCTCACGGTCTCCAAGCGGGTGCAGCGCGCGGGCGTGGCCAGGCTCATCTGCGACGCGGGCCACGTCTGGATGCTGGCCTACGTGCACGCCTTCACGCACCCCTACTACGCGGTCACCGACGCCGCGGGGCGCTATGAGCTGAGGGCCGTCCCTCCGGGTCGCTACACCCTGCGCTTCTGGCACGAGGGATGGACCCGCCGGGCCATGGAGGGAAACCGCCCTCGCTTCTCCCCCGCGGTAGAGACCTCACGCGTGGTGGACGTGGCCCCCGGAGGGACCGTCACCGCGGACTTCTCCCTCGGCCCCGACGCCGTGGCCGCGGCGCGCTGAGGCCACCGAATGGCGCGCGTGCTCATCGCCCTGGCGCAGCAGGACGCCGACCCGACGGAGGTGGCGATCCCGTGGAAGGTGCTACGCGACGCGGGGCATGAGGTGAGCTTCGCGACGCCCGAAGGGACGCGCGGGCACGCCGACGCGCTGATGCTCACTGGAGAGGGGCTCGACCCGTGGGGCTTCGTTCCTGGGATCAAGCGGCTGACCGTGGTGGGGCGCCTTCTCGGGGCGAGGCGAGACGCCCGCGAGGCGTGGGGCGCGATGGAGCGCGACGAGGCCTTCCTCTCCCCGAGGCGCTTCGACGCGCTGAGCGCGGACGACTTCGACGCCCTGGTGCTGCCCGGCGGGCACCGCGCGAGGGGGATCAGGCCCTACCTGGAGAGCGAGGCGCTCCGGGCCTTCGTGGTGGCGATGTTCGAGGCTGAGAAGCCGGTGGGCGCCATCTGTCACGGGGTGGTGGTCGCCGCGAGGGCGGTGTCTCCGACGACGGGCCGCTCGGTGCTCTACGGGAGGAAGACCACCTCGCTCACCTGGGCGCAGGAGGGTCTCGCCTGGACCATCGGCGGCGTGGTGCGCTTCTGGGACGGGGATTACTACCGCACGTATGTCGAGGCCCCTGGAGAGCCCGCGGGCTCTCGTGGCGTCGAGGCCGAGGTGACCGCGGCGCTGGCCTCCCCATCGGACTACCGCGACGTCCCGAAGAGCGACCCGGAGCGCCGCCGCAAGACCGACGGGCTGCACCGCGACACGGCGGACGACGCCCGCCCTGCCTTCGTGGTGCGCGACGGGAGCTACGTCTCCGCGCGCTGGCCCGGCGACGCCTACACCTTCGCGAAGACCCTGGCCGACGTCCTCGCCGAGGGGCGTGGAGAGGGCGCACCCTGACGCTTCGTCGCGCGACCTGCGGCTGCGGGCAGCTCCGTCTCACCTGCGAGGGCGATCCGGTGCGGGCCTCGCTCTGCCACTGCCTCGCCTGCCAGCAGCGCACCGGGAGCGTCTTCGGCGTGCAGGCCCGCTTCCGCCGGGAGCAGCTCGCTTCCATCGAGGGCCGCGAGTCGACCTGGGTGCGGGTGGGGGACGGCGGCGGAGCCATCACCTTCCACTTCTGCCCGGTCTGCGGCTCCACGGTCTATTGGGACATTCCGGCTATGCCGGAGTTCGTCGCGGTGGCCGTGGGGGCCTTCGCCGATCCGGGCTTCCCGGCGCCGACGGTCTCGATCTACGAGGACCGCCAGCACCCCTGGACGAAGACCCTCGCCGGCGCCGACATCGAGCACCTCGATTAGCGCCTCGGAGGGCCGAGGTCGGGGTTGTTCAGGAAGGTCTCGTCGGTGAGCGTGCGGAGGAAGGCCACCAGGTCGGCCCGCTCCTGCGGGGCGAGGCGCATGCCGCCGCCGGAGACGTTGGGCATCAGCGAGTCGATGGTGTCGGAGTACACCAGGCCCTCGCTGTAGAAATCCACCACCTGCTCCAGCGTGGCGAAGCGGTCGTCGTGCATGTACGGGCCGGTGCGCTCGACGTTGCGAAGCGTCGGGGTCTTGAAGAGCCCGTCGTCCTGCGGGTCGTGGGTGACCGCGCCTCGGCCCGTCCCAGCGACCTGCCTGTCGAGGCCGATGTTGTGGAACCTGTTGTCCGTGAACAGCCGTGTCGCGTGGCAGTGGAAGCACTCGCCGCGCTCGCTGTAGAAGATCTGCATCCCCCGGCGCTCGCTCTCGTTGATCGCGCTGGCGTCGCCGTCGACGTAGCGGTCGAAGCGGGAGTCGTGGGAGATCATCGTGCGCTGAAACTGCGCCAGCGCGTAGGCCGCCCTCCTGGTGGTGATCTCCCTCGTCCCGAAGGCCGCCAGGAACATCTCCTCCAGGTCGGGCTCGCGCAGCCGGTTGACGTCGGTGCCGAAGAAGACCTCGACCTCCATGCGCATGGCCTCCTCGAGGCCACCCTCGAAGTGCCCGTCCCAGAGGAAGTAGTACGACCACGCCAGGTTGACGTGGGGGATCACCCCCCGGACCATCGGGTTCGTGAACCCTCGGTTCTGGAGGTGACAGTCCGCGCAGGCGCGGGCCCCTCGGGGGTCGAGCCGTCGGTCGTAGTAGAGCTGCCGGCCGAGCGCCACGCCCTGTCGGGTGGTGGGGTTGTCTTCGGGGACGATCATCCTCGGGAAGCTCCTCGGCACCCGGAGGTCGATCAGCTCCCTCGCGTTGCTCGGCGCCTCCTGGGCGCAGGCCGCCGTCAGCGAGAGCGCCGCCGCGAGCAGGGCCACCCAGCCGGGACCTCGCGCGCTCATGGCGCCGCCAGGGAGAAGACCGAGGCGCCGTTCTCCCGGAGCGAGGCCTGCGCGGCGGCGTCGCCCATGATCCCCCGGTGCGTCGCGTTGAAGTAGTCGTTGAGGTCCCAGGTGTTGGGGCGGGTGAACCACTCGGCCACGTCCATGCGAACGGTGAAGCTCGCGCCCGCGCTGGTGATCGATCGACCGCTGGCGTCGAGGGTCACCGCGAAGGAGTAGTCCGCGCGGTTGAGCCCCCCGGAGTGCGCCATGAAATTGAAGGGCGCGCCCTCGCGGTTGATGTAGCGGCCCTCGAACTTCATGTGGTGGTACCCGCCGCCCATCATCTCGGGCCACTCCATCAGCGACTCCGGCGAGGAGGAGAACGCGCCGCTGATGTTGAGCTCCGGGGGAAGTCCCATCACGAAGGTGATGGAGGCGAGCTCCCCGACGGGCGCGGCGCCAGGGAGCGCGAAGCTCAGCGTGGCGGGCATCGCGGCGTCGAGGTAGCGGGCGCCCGGCGCGGTCACCGAGCGGCCGTCCCTCAGCCGAAGGGTCACCCCGCTGACGAAGTAGCTGAGCCGCGTGACCCCGAAGGCGTTGCCCGCGGCGTTGGTGTACGGGGTCGTGGTGCCGAGCGCGAGGGGAGCGCCGCCGACGGTGTGCGCGAAGGCGATCGCCACGGAGGCCGAGGGGACGTCCGCGGCAGGGACGTCGGCCGCGGGGACGTCCGCGGCGGGGGCGTCCGCGACGGAGGCGTCGGGCGCCGGGGGCGATGGATCGGATGACCCGCACGCGGCGACGCTGAGGGAGAGCGCGGAGGCCAGGGCCCACAGAGAGAGGCTGCGAGGGGGAGGGTTCATGCGCGGAGACCTGTGGGCGGCGTCGCGCGGAGGCGATGCGACATGGCGTCGCGGGGTGAGCGCCCTCCCTCCCACTGGTGAACGGGGCGCGGCGGGTGATATCCCAGCGCCCATGCGCTTCCACATCCGCACGCGGATCCCTCAGCCGTCCTCGACCAACGCGCTCTCGGCCTCGCTCGACGGGCGCTTCGTCGCGACCACCTGCTTCGACCAGAAGCTCCGCGTCTACGATGCGCGCTCCCTCGCGCTGCTCAAGACCCTTCACCTCGGCACGTCGTTTCCGCACGGCCTCTGCTTCTCTCCCGACGGGTCGCTCGTCGGGTCGGGCGGCAAGGCCATCACCCTCTTCGACACCACCACCTGGAAGAAGGGCGTCTCCCTCAAGGGGCACCGCCACGAGATCCAGGACGCGACCTTCTCGCCCGACGGCGCGCGGGTCTACACCGGCAGCGGCAACAACTACACCCCCGCCGACTGGTCGGTGCGCTCGTGGGACCCGAGCTCCGGCGCCGAGCTCTGGCGCTGGAAGGGCGCGAGCTCGGTGTTCGCCGTGGCGGTCTCGCCCGACGGCGCGAGCGTCGCCGCGGGCGACCAGGACGGCCGGGTGATGCTGCTCGACGCGGCCACCGGGGCGCTGCGCTGGCAGGTGAAGCTCGCGCGCTGGGTCTACTGCCTCCGCTTCACCCCGTCGGGCGACGCGGTCGTCGCGAGCGGCGACTCCGACTCCCTCTCGGTGCTCGATCCCTCGACCGGGGCGCACCGAGAGCTGCCGCTGCACGGCATGGCGCGCGCCTTCGCGATCACCCGCGACGGCGCGACCGCCGTCGTGGGGAAGACCAGCTACGGCGAGGCGCAGAGCGCGGTGGCGATCGACCTGGCGACGGGCGAGACCCGCTGGGAGAGCGAGGCCCTCGGCCGGCTGCCGCAGGGCCTGGCGCTCTCACCGAGCGACGACGCGATCTTCGTGCTGATGAACGACCCGCACGAGCTGGTGGTCTTCGAGCGCGACGCCTGAGCGCGGGTCAAACACGCTCTCAGTTGTAGCGGTTGAAGACCGCTCGGATCAGCGCCTGCTGGACCGAGCTCCATGAGTAGAAGGTGTAGCGGGTGTTGCTCACGAGGCCGTTGCGGTCGACGAGCCACGAGCGCACCTGCGACCGGAGCGAGCTCTTCATCGCGGCCCCGACGTAGATCGCGTGGATGTGCGGGGCCTCGCGCGACGGCCACCCGTCGTGGCCGGGCCAGCGGTACCACGCCGCGAAGCCCTGGTTGGCCAGGCGGGAGAGCAGCGCGCGGATCTCGGACTGCGACAGGCTGCGGGTGCTGATGTCGGTCGCGGCGGAGTACTGCGCTCCCCCGACACGACCGTCGGGGCCGTGGGTTCCGGCGGAGGCTGCGGCGTAGCCGAGGGTCTGGGTGATGCGGGCGGCGGGGACCCCGGCGCAGCGGAGGTGATCAGAGGCGTCGGGGTGGAGGCCCCGGCGGAGCAGCGGGCGGCGGGCGCACGACGGCAGGGTGGTGCGCGGCGGAGGCGGAGGCGGCGGCGCAGAGGCGCAGTAGTCGTTGGTCCCGGAGGGCTGCGCGACGCAGCCGTGGGGGCACTCCTCGGTCTGCACCACGCCCGCCACGCACCGCTGGCGCGCCCGGCTCAACGCGCAGGTCCAGATGCTCGATTGACCCGACGCGGAGCCCACGCAGCGGGGCGTCGACGGAGGCGACGGCACGTCCGCCGCGACGGGAGCATCGACCGCGGGCGGAGCGTCCTCCGCGACGGGAACATCGACGATCACCACGCCCGCATCGGGCTCGGGTCCGGACGCGGCGTCCTCCACGGACGCGGCGTCCGGGTCGTCGTCGATGGGCGGAAGCAGCGGGACGTCCGCGCCTTCAGGGAGGTCGGCGTCTTCGAGGGACGGGTGCGCCAGGTCTTCGGGGTCGTCCTCCATCAAGACCTCGCTTCCGCACCCTCCAACGGCGAGCGCCAGCGCCAACAGCAGCCCGTGACTTCGCATACGCAACGGCATCACCTCGGCGTCGGCCCCAAGCACGGTGCAGGCCGGGGAGATGAATCGTCGTTCGCAGGAAGAAACAGGGACTTTCATGATGGAGGGAGGAGGGGGAGGAGTGATCACCACGCTCCCCGATGGGTGGTCACGACAGCTCCCACACGGCCGGCGCCGCCTGGAACTACCCGATGCCCATGCGGTAGGTTGCGCCCCTTGACGACCGGCGATCACCCCAAGCGGATTCTCTACCACGGCCCCTCCTCGGAGCATTTCGACGGCTTCGTGAGGTCGCTCGTGGGCGCGGCCGGCAGCGGCGGGTCGCTCGGCGAGGGGGCGCGCAGGCCTACGCTCGTCTGGGCCGACCTGTCGTGCTGCCTGGTGAACCACCCCGAGCTCCGCGAGCTCATCACCGACCTCCACGAGAACTACGTCAACCTGCTGGTGATCGACCTCCGCTGCGTCGACGACCTCTGCCATCACGCGGAGCGGGCCTTCGTCATCCTCGACGCGCTCGACGCCGTCCCGGACATCGAGGACCGATTCGGGTTCCACCGCATCGTGGTGCTGGTGTCCGGTGAGCAGACGGCCACCACCGACGAGCTGATCCTGCAGCTCGGGGCGCGGGGCGTCGGGCGGGTGTTTCGCCACGAGGACTTCCAGGGCCCGGGGATCACGGACGTCGCGTGGGGCGCTCGCTTCCTCGACGACGCGCAGAAGATCCTCCGCGACCGCGAGCCCGGCGGGCGGGCTCTCTGCGCCGCGGGCGGAGGCATTACGGGGATCTTCTTCGAGCTCGGGGTGATGAAGTGCCTCGACGACGCCCTGGGCTCCGGCGGGGTCAACGGCTTCGACATGTACTTCGGCATCAGCGCCGGGGCCGTGGTCACCGGCCCGATCGCCGTCGGGTACTCCGTCGACGAGTTCATGGCGTCCATCGCCGGGGTGCGCGGAGGCAGGGTGCCGCCCATCGACCTCCGGCTCTTCCGCCTCGGGCACCTCGACCTCCCGGGCTTCCTTCGCCGCATGACCGCCGCCGCGAAGACCGCCTGGAACGGCGTCGTGCGCCCCCTCGGCGCCGATCACGGCTTCTCTCGCGAGCAGGTGCTCTCCGACTACTCCGACCTCGTCCCGGCGCCCTTCCGCGCCGATCGCTTCGAGGCGACGCTGCGCAGCGCCCTCACGGCGCCGGGAGCGACCAACGACTTCCGCCGGCTCAAGCGCCCGCTCTACATCGGCGCCACCGACCAGGACGAGCGCAGCCACGTGCTCTTCGGCGACGAGGCCCACGACACGGTGCCCATCAGCAGGGCGATCCAGGCCTCGCTCAGCATCAACCCGGCCTTCTCGGCCACCGCCATTCGAGGGCGCTACTACGAGGACGGCGCCATCACCCGCACGTCCAACTTCGTCGAGGCCATGCGCCGGGGCGCCACGCTGATCTTCGTGATCGACCCCTTCCTCCCCTACGTCGCGCGCACCCCGGGCTTCAACGACCTCCGCGGCGTGCTCTACAACATCGACCAGGACGTGCGGACCATCTCGTACACGCGCTACGAGACCACCCGAAACTGGGTGCTCCGCAAGCGCCCTGACGTGAGCTGCTACACCTTCGTCCCTGGCAACCGTCAGCGCCGGCTCATCTCCCAGAACCCGATGGATCACCGCCCCTACCTGGAGATCTGGCGAGGGGCCTACCTCTCGACCTTCAAGCGCCTGTCGCACCTGCGCCACCGGCTGGAGGGCGACCTGCGGGTCCACGGGGTGGCCCTCGACCTCGCCCGCGCGGAGTCCGTGGCGGCGCGCCTGGAGGCCTCGGCGACGCTCTCCTTCGGTGACTTCTTCCCCGACGGCAGGGTCGACATCCGCCGCCCCCCGCTCGTCAACGACCCGCGGAGCTCGACCTAGAACACCGACCGGGTCAGCGCTCGCCCAGGTCGACGGCCAGCAGCGCCAGCGGCGGACCGATGCCCGCGAGCAGCGTCGTGCGGCGTTGCTCGACGGCGCCACGCAGCCCGGCGAGCGCGAGGTCGCCGCCCGCCAGCAGCCCCGTGAGCACGTCGACGTCGTGCAGGTCGCCGAGCTGCACCTGGAGCCCGTGCACCCGCTTGCGCCACGCCCGCTCGGAGCTGCCCAGCGCCCCCTCCGCCACCTCGATGAGGTCCCTCAGCCTTCGCGCCCGGCGGCGGATGCAGTGGTAGCCCTCCGGTCGCTGGAGGTCTCCCCGGAGCGATCGCTCCAGCCGGTCGAGGGCTCGCTCGACGGCCCTCGCGGCCACCCGGCGCATCGGCCCACGGGGAGCGTCGAGCTCCGGCTCCGCGGACACCGCCGCCCGCAGCGTCGAGACCACGTCGGGGCGGCGCATGTGAGAGAGCATCGCGTCCCTCGCACCTCCCCGCGCGGCGAGGAACAACGCCCTCGCATGGGCCAGCGAGGCCTCGTCTGGGCCTAGGCCACCGAGGGAGGCGAGCGCCACATCGAGGTCGCGCAGCGTCCCGGTGAGGGGCGAGAGATCGCGGGCCCACTGGTCGAGCGCGCGAAGCCCCGGGTCGAAGGCGTCTTCGCCGATCATCGAGAGGGCGGCCCTCAGCCGACGGAGCGCGCCGCGGAGCCCGTGCACCTCCTCGGGGTCCTGGTCGTCGAGGGCGCCCTGCCAGCGCGAGGCGATCCTGCTCGCGTGGAAGCGCACCGCGCGCATGAGCTCGTCCCGGGCGCGCCGGTCGGGGTCGAGGCTGGGCGGCGCCGCAGGGTCGCCGCGCACTTCATCAGGGATGTTGGGAGTGACCATCGGAGAAACGGGTTTGTATCCGCGATGGTCTCATAGGGCCGACGCGGTCGAAGCGCCCGTGGGGCCCCATTCCCCCTATTCCCCCCCTGCGATGCTCATCGCAGGGGGAATGGCCGATCAGACCCCGTCGATGGCTCGCCGGGCCGACTCCCTGGGGGGCCTCACCCGAGAGCCGTCGAGCACGAACAGGTCGCGCGCGTCCTCGTAGAAGTCCCGGCGGGTGAGCGTCGACTCTCGCCCGGTGCGGAAGCGCCGCTGCGCCGCCACCACCTGCCGCACCCGGTCGAAGAGTCGGCGGGGCATCGGGAGCAGGGCCTGGAGGTCCTGGTAGAAGTCCGTGGCGCCGTTGAGGGCGTCCTTCACGCCGGTCATGGCCTCGAGCGCCGGGTCGAGCGTCAGCGCGCAGAACAGCGTGGCGTCCGAGGGAAGGTCGCCCGCCTTGGCGCGCGCGTCGATGGCCGCCAGCCGCGACCAGAGCCGCGTCGAGGCGTCGGGGTGGTCGTCGATCCACGCCGCCACCTCGGGCAGCACCGTGGCCAGCACTCCGGTCTCCCAGGCGATCCAGACCGAGCGGCGGGAGGCCGCGTGGCGCATCAGCCGCAGCACCTCCTCCAGCAGCCTCGGGCGGGCGGCGCGCAGCAGGTCTTCCCGGTGGGCGACCATGGCGTCGTAGACCTGGGGCTCGATGCCCAGGTCGAGCCGCGCGGCAAACTTGATCACCCTCAGGATGCGCACCGGGTCTTCGCGGAAGCGCACGTCGGCGTCGCCGATGGTGCGGATCACCCGATGCTCGATGTCCGCCAGGCCGCCGACGTAGTCCACGACCTCCTTGCGCTCGAGGTCGTAGAAGAGGGCGTTCATGGTGAAGTCGCGGCGGATCGCGTCTTCCGGGGGCGTGCCGAACACGTTGTCGTGCCGGATCAGCAGGTCTTGGTCGTCGTGGGGTCTGTGCTTTCGAGGGGCGTCCTCGGACTCGTCGACGGGCTCCCACTCGGCGGTGTCCTCCAGGATGTCCGCCGTCGGGTCCTTCCGGAAGGTCGCGACCTCGATCACCTTGTTTCCGCCGCACAGGATGTGCGCGAGGCGGAAGCGGCGACCGATGATCCGGCAGTTACGGAAGAGCCCTCGGACCTCGTTCGGCTTCGCGCTGGTGGCGACGTCGAAGTCCTTCGGGGCCTTGTCGAGGAGGAGGTCACGCACGCAGCCGCCGACCAGGTAGGCCTTGTAGCCCGCCTGCGTCAGCCGACGGACGACCTTGGCGGCGTCGGGGTCGATGCGATGCGGAGCGACCGTGAAGTGAAGGATGCGGGGCTCGTCGAGAAAACGTTCAGAATGGCTCAGGTTCATGGAAGGGGCTCAGTCAGGCCCGGGAACCTACCACACCCTGACGCCCGATCAGGACACCTCGCCGATCGGGGCCCGATGCTCGGCCAGCTCGGCCTGCGCCAGGACCAGCTCCTCCTCCGAGGCCGGGTGCACGTCCAGCACCTGCACCTGGTAGTTGAGCGTGAGGCCCGCCAGGGGGTGGTTGGCGTCGACCTTCACGTGGTCGTCGTGAACCTCCAGGATCTGCATGGTCAGGGTGGTGCCGTCGTCGCCCTCGGCGGTGTACTCGCCGCCCACCTCGACCGCGTCGGGGTCTGGAAACTCCGAGCGCTCGACGTCGAACACGTCGGTCTCGTCCCGGGTGCCGTAGCCGTCCTCCGGGGCCACCACGAGGTTGATCACGTCCCCGGCGTAGGCCCCCTCGAGGCCCTTCTCCAGCCCCGGGAGCACCATGGACATCCCCACGATGAACTTCACCGGCCCGTCGCTGTCGTCGGCCTCTGTGTCTTCCAGTAGATTTCCGCGGGCGTCACGGAGCTTGTAGTGAACCGTGACCTGCATGTTGGGACCGACTGCGTGCGCCATCACCCCGTCAGCCTAGTGCGCTCCCCATCCCGGCGTCGAACTTCCGTACATCCCGCGCCGGTTGGTTCAGCCCGCGAGGAGGGAGGGGTCGTAGCCCTCGGGGGCTGAATATCCGAGCAGGTCGAGCGCCGTCGCCGCCACGTTGGAGAGGCCCGCGGAGGGGAGGTCGTCGCGCAGGGTCACCATGCGCCCCGAGGCCAGCGCGACGTGGAATGGAACCGGGTTGAGCGTGTGGCTGGTCTTCGCCTTCGGCCGGCCGTCGGCGTGGCGCTGCACCCGCTTCGACTTCTTGTCGACCTCGAACATCTCGTCGGCGTTGCCGTGGTCGGCGGTCACCAGCACCGCGCCGTCCATCGCCTGCACCACCGGGATCAGCCTCCCGAGCTGCAGGTCGACCGCCTCGACGGCCAGCACCGCCGCGTCGCGCACCCCCGTGTGCCCGACCATGTCGCCGTTGGGGTAGTTCACCCTGGCGTGGCGGTAGCGCCCGGTCTTGAGCTCGTCGATGAGCCGGTCGGTGATCTCCGCGCACTTCATCCACGGCCGCTCCTCGAAGGGCCGGAGCTCGCTGGGGATCTCCACGTAGGTCTCCCTCGCGGCGTCGAAGGGCTCCGTGCGGTTGCCGTTCCAGAAGTAGGTCACGTGGCCGAACTTCTGGGTCTCGCTGATGGCGAGCTGCATCACCCCTTCGCTGGCGAGGTACTCCCCCAGCGTGCGGTCGATGGCCGGCGGCGTGACCAGGAACCTCCTCGGCAGCCGCAGGTCGCCGTCGTACTGCATCATCCCCGCGTAGCGAACCTCGGGCCGGGCGCCCCGCTCGAAGGCCGTGAGCGCCTCCTGCTCGAAGGCCCGGGTGATCTCGATCGCCCGGTCGCCGCGGAAGTTGAAGAACACCACCGAGGCCCCGTCGCGGATGGGGCCCACCGGGGCGCCGCGCTCGTCGACGATCACGAAGGCCGGGAGGTTCTGGTCGATCACCCCGGGGGACTCCGAGCGCAGGGTCTCCACGGCCTCGGCCATCGAGCGGAAGCCCCTCGCGTCGCCATGGACGTGCGCCGCCCAGCCGCGGGCCACCATCGCCCAGTCGGCCTCGTAGCGGTCCATGGTGACCTTCATCCGGCCGCCGCCGGAGGCCACGCGGTAGTCCCTGCCAGGGAAGCCCCGGAGGAAGGCCTCGAGCGCGTCGACGTAGGTGAGCGCGCTGGTCTCGGGCACGTCTCGTCCGTCGAGCAGCGCGTGCACCCTCACCGACTGCACCCCCTCGGCGTCGCACCGGCGGATCATCGCGAACAAGTGATCGATGTGGCTGTGCACGTTGCCGTCGGAGAGCAAGCCCATGAAGTGCACCGGCGCCCGGCGCTCTCTCGCCCCGTCGAGGAGCCAGCGCCATGTCTCTCCTCGAAACATCGCCTCGCTCGCGATGGCCTGGTTGACCAGCCGCGCGCCCTGCTCGAACACCCGGCCCGCCCCGAGGGCGTTGTGCCCGACCTCGCTGTTGCCCATGTCGTCGTCGCTGGGCAGGCCCACCGCGAGGCCGTGGGCCTTCAAGCGCCGCGTCGGGGTGACGCGCCCGAGGGCGTCCAGGACAGGTGTGCGAGCCAGCCACACGGCGTTGCCGTCGTCCTCCGCGCCGACCCCGACGCCGTCCATCACCACCACCACCACGGGGCCGGGGACCCCGTGCGACTTCGCGCTCCGTTGCAGGCTCAACACGCTCATGGCCGTGGTGCCCGACTACCACGATCGGGAGCCCCCTTCCCACCGTCCGCCGCGATCGCCGTGTTACATCCGAAGGATCTATGGACGTTCCGCTCTACCTGATGTCCGCCGCCGGGGTGATCGGCCTGACCGCAGCGCTCGGCGTGCGCGACCGTCGCCAGCGCCGCCACGCCATCGTGGCCAACTTCCCGATCATCGGGCGCCTGCGCTACCTCGCCGAGGAGCTGGGCGGCCCGCTGCGGCAGTACATCGTGACCGGCAACGACGAGGAGCGGCCCTTCTCCCGCGACCAGCGCCGCTGGATCTACGCGTCCTCCAAGAAGGAGAACAACTACTTCGGCTTCGGCACGGACAACGACCTCGAGCAGACGCCCGGGTACATCATCATCCGCCACAGCGCCTTCCCCGTGGCGGCCCCCACCCCCGGGTCGCCCCGCTACGACAAGGAGTACCGGTGCCCGGCTGGCAAGGTGCTCGGGGCCTTCCGGCAGCGCAAGCACGCCTTCCGCCCGGGCTCGATCGTGAACACCTCCGCGATGAGCTACGGCTCGCTCAGCCGCAAGGCGGTCGAGGCGATCAACCGGGGCGTCGCGCTCGCGGGCGCCTGGCAGAACACCGGCGAGGGCGGCATCAGCGACCACCACCGCCACGGCGGCGACCTGCTCTGGCAGATCGGGACGGGCTACTTCGGGTGCCGCGACGAGAGGGGCCGCTTCTCCATGGAGCGCTTCGTGGAGAGCGCCGCCTCGGCGAAGGTGAGGGCCATCGAGATCAAGCTGTCGCAGGGCGCCAAGCCCGGCCTCGGGGGCGTGCTCCCCAAGGAGAAGATCACCCCGGAGATCGCGAAGATCCGGCTGGTCCCGATGGGCGAGGACTGCATCTCCCCGTCGTCGCACTCGGCCTTCTCGGACGTCGACACGATGCTCGACTTCATCGAGCGCCTCGCCGACGCGACGGGCCTGCCGGTGGGCATCAAGAGCGCCGTCGGCGACCTGGGCTTCTGGAGCGAGCTCGCGAAGAAGATGGACGAGACGAAGCGCGCCCCGGACTTCATCACCATCGACGGCGGCGAAGGGGGCACCGGGGCCGCGCCGCTGGCCTTCAGCGACCACGTCTCGATGCCCTTCAAGCTGGGCTTCGCCTCGGTGTACCGATGCTTCGCCGAGCGGGGGATGCACGAGAAGGTGGTGTTCATCGGCTCAGGGAAGCTGGGCTTTCCCGAGCAGGGGATGCTGGCCCTGGCGATGGGCTGCGACCTCATCAACGTGGCGCGAGAGGCGATGCTCTCCATCGGGTGCATCCAGGCGCAGCAGTGCCACACGGGCCACTGCCCCACCGGCGTCGCCACGCAGAGCGAGTGGCTGATGGGCGGCCTCGATCCGACGCTGAAGGCCGCGCGCCTGGCCAACTACCTGCTCACCCTGCGCAAGGAGCTGCTCTCGCTCTCGCACGCCTGCGGCGAGTGGCACCCCTCGCTGGTGGGCCTCGAGCGCATGGAGCTGATCGACGGGTTCAGGTCGATCTCGGCGCCGGAGGTCTTCGGCTACCAGCCGGGCTGGGGCCTCGCCTCGACGGAAGATCGAGACGAGGTGCGGGCGCTGATGATGGAGAGCGCGGGCGTGCGGTAGGGCTCAGCCCACGACGACGCTTGCGTCGGGGGCGAGGCAGAAGCGCAGCCCCCCGCCCCGTCGCTCGAAGAGCGGCGCCGGGTCGATGCCCTCCTCGGTGAGCGCCTGGCGCAGCCGGTAGAGCAGGGAGTTGAGCTCGGTGCGGCCGTTCTTCTCGCCGGGCCAGACGCGCGCGCAGAGGAGTTCTTCGGGGATGAGCTCTCCCGAGCGGAAGGGCGAAGGGGGCTTCAGCAGGCACGCCACAAGGTCGCAGCGCCGGTCGGAGAGTTCCGTCGTATGGACGCGCCCAGCGATCTCGACAGTGAGCTTTCCCCCTCGCGGCAGAAACTCCAGCGCCACCCTCACCGCGGCCTTCGAGCGCTCCGACGACGGCCGGGTCTCACCCCCGGCGTTCGCCTGCTTCTCGCGCACCGTGAGGGCCTCGTCGCCGTAGGCGATGCGCTCTCCGTCCGCCAGCGTGACGCGCTCGCCCGCCTCAAGCGCCCGGCCGCAGCAGACGCCCGGCCGCAGCGCCGTCAGCGTCGGCCTCCCAGCGCCCATCTCGATGGAGAGCACCGAGGGCTCCCAGCCCACGAAGATGAGGTCGTCCTTGAGGTCGCCCCCCACCCGGTACGACGGCCCCTTGATGTAGTGGAGCAGCCCCGTCTGGCGCTCCAGGAACCACGCCGTCTTCGCCCCCTCGGTCGCCGCCTCGGTCTCGGCCTCGCCGACCCGGAAGGTCCACCCGCACACGTCGATCACGTCGCCGTCGCGGAGCGTCGTGAGCGCCCTGCGCTCCACGTTGTTGACCAGCACCGGCTCCCGCCCGAGCGGCAAGAGCTCGGCACCCTCTCCCCCCAGCCGCAGCAGCACATGGTACCGGCTGATCTGCGGCCCCTCTAGGACGATGGTGCAGTCAGGGCTGCGGCCGATGAGCACCTTGGACGCGCCGATCATCACGCGCCCGTGCGGGGCATCGAGCCAGTAGCACTTCGTCACCACGATCGTGTCGCCCGTCCTCCGCTGCGCCGAGGTTGCACCCTTTGTGAGCCGCAGTGTGCCCGAAGGGATCACCGAGGACAATCCGACCCGCGGCGGCGTAGCGGTTGAGCGCCCGCGACGGCCTCGTGTACACCTCTCCGCCATGGGTGCAATCACAGCGGGCAAGGGCTACTCGCTCGGCCTCCGAGAGGGAAAGCTGGTGTGCTGGAACGCCAAGGGCCAACAGCTCGGGAGCGTTCCGAAGGAGCTTCGGGAGGGCGAGGCGGGCGAGCAGCTCCTCGCCGTCGTCGACTTCCTGAAGGCCCATGAGGGGAGCGTGCTCCAGACCGTCGAGGGCTGGATGCTGCGCTCGCTGCCCACCCCCAGCGCGGTGCTGCACTCCGTGTGGGAAGACGAGACCTACCGGAAGGCCCTCGAGAACCTGGTCATCGCGCCGGGTGATGCGAGCCCAGGCTTCCTTCGCGGCGTGGACGCGAAGAGGGGCATCGGCCTCGTCGACGCCGACGGCGAGACCGTGTGGACGAAGAGCGAGACCTTCCTGCTGCCGCACCCGATCCTGCTGGAGGGCCTCGACGACCTGCGCTCGCTCGCCGCGGAGCTCGGGCTCACCCAGGGGCTGAAGCAGCTCTTCCGCGAGGTGTTCACGAAGCCGAAGGAGCTGGAGGCCGACGAGGGAGAGATCAACACCTTCCGCGGGGGCAAGTTCGAGATGCTCTCCCACGCTCGTGGAGCGGCCCGTGCGCTCGGCTATCGGACCTCCGGGGCCTTCGCCGCGTGCCGCGTCTTCGAGGGGGGAAGGACCATCGAGGCGAGGTTCTGGCTCGGCGGGGAAGACCCCATGGAGGAGGCGGTCACGGAGTCGCTCGCCTGGGTCGACGACGCGGGGGACAGCGTGCTGGTGAGGGACGTGCCGCCCATCGCCTTCTCCGAGGGGATGCGGATGGCGAGCGCGATCTACGGCAGGCGCGTGGTGGAGAAGAAGGAAGGGGGCGACGATGTCTGAGTCGAAGGCCGACGACGCGCTGCTGCGCGCGGGCGGAATCGCCAGGAGGTCCGCGAAGACCGACCCGGCCACCACGGGCGAGCTCGTGGCGATCCCCTTTCAGCACCCGGCGCTCGAAGGGCGCACCGTGGTGAGGCTCGTGGAGGGCTCCCTCGACGCCGCCGTGGACGCCGAGATGTCAGCCCTCGGCTTCGCCCCATCGGGAGAGAAGACCGCCGTGGGGCGCACCCGAAAGCGGGCCCTCGGCTTCCCAGCGTGGGCGCTGGTGAACCATCCCAGCAAGGCGAGGTTCGCCCTGGAGGTGATGCGCGAGTTCAGGAAGGCCGCGACGCGCGTGAGCACCAGGCCCGGCCACGCCAAGGACGCCTTCGCCGAGATCGCCAAGAAGCTCGAGCGCAGCGTGCCGGAGTTCATGCCCTCGTACTGGGAGGAGGTGGGGCGGGCCTTCCTGGCCGAGGAGGCCACCAGCCTCGCCGCGCAGAGCTTCGAGAAGGCCCGCGCCGCCGAGCGCGCCTACAAGCTCCCGGTCGACGAGGACCTTCGCGCCGCCGCGTACCTGGAGTTCACCGCAGCGGGCGCCGTGCCCGCCAGGTCGCTCTCCGGCTATGCCAGCGACCTCGTCGCGGCCTTCGGACCCAAGGAGGCCGAGCGGCGCTTCCTGGAGCTCAACCTCCAGCGCATCAAGGCGGGCATCGCCCCTTGGACCGGCATGGCGAAAGAGCTCGCGAAGCTCTCCAAGGCGGCAGGGCGCGGCGCGGAGGCGGAGACGGCGTTTCTCACCGAGGTGCTCGCCTCGCCTTCGCTGAAGAAGGCCCCGCCGGACTTCTGGGCCTCGTACCGAGCGGCCCTCGTCAGGCTCGCTGGAGGGTCCGACGAGGCGAAGCGGCGCGTCCTCTGGCTCTTCCCAGAGCCTCGCGGCTTCGAGAAGTTCCTGCCCTCGTGGCTCGACCTGCTGGAGGAGATCGGCGCCGTCGAGGCCGTCACCGCGAGCGGCGAGGCCGCCCGCTTCGCCTCCGCCCTCACCCGCTTCGTCACCTACGCCGAGGGCTGGGGCGATCGCGAGACCCCCCTCTCCCCGAAGTTTTTCACGCTCCTCGAGGCGCTCGCGCCGGCGCTCGCGAAGCTCGGAGAGCCGCTCGACCTCGCCTCCTTCCAGCGCTGGGGCGACGAGGGCGTGTACTCGCCGGACGTGCTGGAGGCAGCGCTCGAGCTCGGCCTCGCGCTCGCTCCGCCGAAGGGCGAAGGCCCCAGCATCTCCCTCGGCGACTTCTTCTCGAAGGACCCGGTGCGCCTCTCCGAGCACCCCGACTACGGGGAGCTGCTCACCCGCGCCGTCGGCCATCGCTTCGGCCGGGCGGATTTCGAGGCCTGCGCCAAGGGGAAGAAGGGCCTCGTCGCCGCGCGGAGGAGCCACCTGATGGGCGTCGTGGCGAGGCTCGACGAGGGCGCGCTCCCCAGCCTGAAGAACAGCCTGGAGACCCTCACGGAGAGCACCAGCGCGGCGACCTTCGCGGAGTTTCCCGAGGCCGCCGCGGCCATCGAGAAGGTCGACGTCGGACGCGCCCTCGCCCGCTCGCTGCGAGGCGGCATCATCGACGAGCTCTCGTGGCCCGACTACGAGGCGGCCCTCGCCGCGCTCTCTGGGCCGAAGGCCGAGGTCGAGATCCACGGGACGCGGCAGAACCCGCTCGTCCGCGCTGGACGCAAGGTCGTCGTCTTCGAGGGCAGCGCCCGCAAGAAGGAGCTCGACCTCCCTGCGATCGCCAAGGAGCCGAGCCACATCGTCTACCTCGACGGCGACCTGCTGCTGAGCTTCTACGACTCCAAGGAGAACAAGGAGCAGGGCCTCTGGGCGAGCCGCGCCAGGGCGCCCTTCCCCTTCGACATGAGGCTCCACGGCACCCCGGACGCCGCGGCGGTCCCCGGCGGCGGGGTGACGACCGGCGAGCAGGTGCTGCACTCCGGCGACACGCCCGAGAAGCTACGCTGGAAGGACTTCGTGTCCGACGGCGCGACCTTCTGGCACAGGCACGGCGAGTGGAACGAGCGGATGAAGCTCGTCGAGTTCGACCCCGCGACGGGTAGGTCAGGGCGCGCGTCGTGGCCCGACTTCGTGCGCGAGGCCTCGGAGAAGACCGACCGCTTCGCGATCACCGAGGTGGAGCTGATGCCGCTCGCCGGGGCCGCGGGCTCGCTCCTCGGGGAGGGGGGTGGCCTCGTCGGGCGCTACGTGAGGCGCGACGAGAAGGAGGGCGACGTCGAGGTCACCCGCATCGACCAGAAGACCTGGCGCGGCGGCTACACGCCCGACGCCCTGGTGGACTGGCCCGGAGCGGACGCGATGCGAGCGCTCGGGGTGTCCACGGGGTGGTCCGAGAGCCAGGGCGACGAGTTCACCATCCATGGGGAGGGCGGCGAGGAGCACCCGGCCGGGAGCTTCGGCGGCGACGGCTGGAAGAGCGCGGGCTTCTCCATCCTGCCGCGCGCCCAGTGGCTGCACTACCTCACGGTGCGCGACGAGGCCTCCAGCCGCGCGCTCCGGGCGATCACCGACGAGGCCGCGAGGGCCATCCTCGCGGCGGCCTCGGAGGACGGCACCGACGACGATGACGACGACGTGACGCACGCGCTCGCCGCGGTGAAGGAACACCTCCCAGGGGTGACCAGCGAGGTGATCCAGCGGGGCGTCGCGCTCGTGGCGAAGGCCGCGGCGACCCACGCCGCAGGGCTCGCGGCCCTGCAGGACCGCGGAGGCGGCGACGGCGGCGCGACGGACGACGCGGTCACCGAGGCCCTCCCGCAGCTTCCGACCGAGGGGTGGGAGAGCGGCTCCTGCGTCACCGACATGACCGCGATGGCGGCGGCCTTCCTCGACAAGACCCGCGGCAGGCTCACTGGATCGCGCATCCTGTGGGAGCGCCACATCGAGAGCCTCGCGAGGCTCGCGTGCTACGCGGCGAGCCGCCCCACCGCGAGCGAGGCGGCGAGGGCGACGCTGAGGGAGCTGCTCTCCGGGCTCGCAGAGAGCCGGATGCTCGGGCTCACGGTGACCCGCGCCGAGCTCCAGGTGAAGACCGGCTCCGGCTTCCTCACCCGGCCGAAGGACAAGGCCATCTGGATCGCAGGAGAAGGCGACGCGGCGCTGTTCGCCCGCATCACCACCGACGACGAGGACGAGCCCACCCAGACGGTGCTGGTGCTGGCCCACGGAGACAGGCTCGCGGTGCCGGGCGACGCGACGGTGACCTGGCAGGAGACCGTGACGATCCCTGAGGACCGCGCGTTCATCGAGGGTTTCCTTCGAGAGCTCGATGCGCGAGGGCCGGTCGCCCACGAGCCCGCGGCCGCCGCGCTGGTGGCCTCGGAGACGAGCCTCACGCAGGCCGAGGCTGCCCTGCTGCTGGCGGGCCTGCCGGGCTTCGGCGAGTACCGCAGCGACTTCCTCGGCAAGGAGCTTCGGGAGGCGCTCGGCCTCAAGGTGACCGACGCGTCGCGCGCGAAGCAGAAGCTCCGCGAGCTCCCCAGCGAACAGCTCTTCGCGCTGCTCGTGGGCGCCGCGGGCGTGAGCGCTCCGGAGGGCTTCTGGGCCGCGGGGGCCGAGGAGGGAAGCTCCGCGCAGGCGCTCATCAAGACGGCGAAGGGGCTCTTCGGCAAGGCGGTCGAGGTGAGCGAGGAGCTCGTCGCGCAGGTCGAGAAGGAGTGCCGCGTCCCGCTGCAGGCGCGCAAGGCCCTGGCGATGGTGCTCACCGCGGCCGACGCGGACAACGTCTGGCTCAAGCCCAGGCCAGGGCCCGTCGAATGGAGCCACCTCGGCGACTCCGGGGACTTCTTCTCCGAGGACGTGCTCACCACGATCGCCAGGCTCGTTCCCTACCTCGGCACCGCCCGGCCGGCGGGCGACGCGTATCGCGCGGCGGTCCCCGCGCTCTACGACGCGGCGAAGAAGAACCTCGAGGCCCCGGACTTCCTGCTGCCGCTCGGAAGCCGCTACGAGGAGGACGAGAAGAAGCTGGCGCAGGTGCTCGACCAGGTGGGCGGCAAGAAGATCAGGGTGAAGATCGGGAAGGACGAGGAGCGCGAGGGCCGGGACAACGGCGTGGTGCTCGCCGTGGACGAGGGCGGCGACTCCGTCGGGTTCTCGCTCCGGACGTCGGCGCTCCGGGCGCATCGCGCGGCGGTGCTCCCCTACCTCACCGGCACCGACGAGGACGGCGGCGGCTACGGCGTCGACGGGGCGAAGGCGGCGTACTACCTGCTCTCCAAGGACTGCGAGGAGCTGGTGGAGAGCGTCCGACGGTCGACCGCGCCGGAGGGCTCGTACGAGCTCGATCCCCGGGTGTCGGCGAAGGAGACGGTCGCGTCGCTGCGAGAGGCCGCCGGGCTCGACGAGGACGCCGCGGCGCTCTACCTCCAGATGCTCGCGCTGCCCAACCCGACGAAGAAGCTCGTGCTGCTGGTGAACGGGTGGAAGCCCGCGCGCTACGAGGCGGCGGCGCAACGCCTGGTGAAGCAGAAGCTGGTCATCGAGGGCAAGCGGGAGCGCGCCGGGAGGGAGATCTTCCTCCCCGGGGCCTGGGACAAGAAGAGCCGGGGGCTCTCCATGGAGGCCTACAAAGCCTCGAACTACGACCGGCTGTGCTTCGAAGAGGCGCAGGTCACGGTGGCGCCTCGCACCCTCTATGAGCGGGCCTTCGCGCGGCTCTCCTCGGGCGACAAGCCGGGCTTCGAGGACGTGACGAAGCGCAAGCAGAAGTAGCCCTGGGAGCGGCGGTGTTTGGGTACTCTCCGGGGTATGCAAGCGCCGCCGCCCGAGGTCCTCTTCGAAGACGAGCTCCGCTTCCTCGATGCGTGGGACCCGGGTCGCAGGCCCAGGGGGTTCCGGATGACCGCCGGGGCCGTCGTGACCTTCGTGATGGGCTCTGGCGGAGAGGCGCTGAAGCTCCCGAAGGGCGCCGCCGGGAAGAAGAAGGACGCCCCCCAGAGCCTCGTCATCAGCCCCAAGTTCGTGGGCTCCAGGGCCCTCGTCGAGCGCAGCGTGGTGACCCTCGCGGGGGAGCGCGGACTGCTCCTGGTGGGCGAGCCCGGCACGGCCAAGTCGATGCTCTCCGAGATGCTGGCCGCCGCCATCTCCGGCACCTCCTCGCTCACCGTGCAGGGCACCGCAGGCACCACCGAAGACCAGCTCCGCTACGGCTGGAACTACGCCCTCCTCCTGGCGAAGGGGCCTCACCCCGAGGCCATCGTGCCGTCGCCGGTGCTCACGGCGATGCGCCGCGGCTCGCTCGCCCGCATCGAGGAGGTGACCCGCTGCCTCCCGGAGGTGCAGGACGCGCTGGTGTCGATCCTGAGCGACCGTCGGCTCGCGGTGCCCGAGCTCTCGGGCAGCGATCCCCACGTGGAGAGCGCCGAGGAGGGCTTCAACGTGATCGCCACGGCGAACCTCCGTGACCGCGGGGTTTCGGAGATGAGCGCCGCGCTGAAGCGACGGTTCAACTTCGAGACGGTGCCTCCCATCGCCGAGGCGAAGGATGAGATCGCCCTGGTGAAGGCGAGGGCGTCGCGCATGCTCGAGCGCGCCGAGGCGAAGCTGGAGGTCGACGACGCGGTGCTCGAGGCCATCGTGACGGTGTTCCGCGACCTGCGCCTCGGCCGCACCGAGGAGGGCTACGCGGTCGAGAAGCCGGGCACCGTGATGAGCACCGCCGAGGCCGTGAGCGTCGCCTCCTCCATCGGGCTCTCCGCGGCCTTCCTCCCGAGCGACCGCGACCTGCTGGGCCTCCTCCCGGGCTACCTCACCGGGGTCGTCACCAAGGACGACCCCAAGGACCACGGGCGGCTGCTCGCCTACTGGGACGGCGCCGTGAAGAAGCGCGCCGAGAGCAGGCTGCGCATATGGCAGACGCTCTACGAGCTCCGCGGCCTGCTCGAGCGGTGAGCCCGGTGCGCCTCGCCGACCTCCCTCCGAGAGACGCTCCCGAGGCGCTCGCCGGGTCGCGAGAGCCCTTCCTCGTGGGCGTGCGCCACCACTCCGCGGCCCTCTCGGCGGCGATGCCCCGCATCCTGGCCTCCTTCGATCCCACGGCGATGCTCATCGAGCTCCCGGCCGACCTCGGGGGGTGGCTCCCCTGGCTCGCCTCGCCCGAGCTCCTCGCCCCGGTCGCGCTCTCGGCCACCGCGCCGGACGGCAGCCTCTCGTTCTATCCCTTCGCGGACTTCTCCCCTGAGCTCGCGGCGCTGCGCTGGGCGAGGGAGGCGGGCGTCCCGGTGGAGGCCATCGACCGCCCGGTGTCGGCCAGGGTGGTGCGCGGCCCCGACGACTCCCCCCGCTCGGGCCGGCTGCTGGCCCGCCTCGAAGGCGGCCACGACACCGAAGAACTCTGGGACACCATGGTGGAGGCCCGGGCCCCTGGCTCTCCCGAGGCGCTGCGCCGCGCCGCCCTCTCCTTCGGGTGGCTGCTCCGCGCCGACACCCTTCACGGCGGCGGCATCGCCCCCGAGGACGCCGCGCGAGAGGGCCACATGAGGGCCTGCGCGGCGAGGGCCTGCGCCATCCCCGGGGCGCGGGTGTGCTGCGTGGTCGGCGCCTTCCACGCCAACGCCCTCCTGAAGACGCCCGTCCTCGAAGCGCCGCCAGCGGCCGATGTCCCTCCACGGGCGCCCTCCTCCGAGCGCGTGGGGGCGCTGGTCCCCTACGACTTCGAGCTCCTCGACTCCCGCTCGGGCTACCCCGCGGGCATCCGCGACCCGTCGCTGGTGCAGCGCGCCTTCGAGCTCTTCTCCGCGGGAGAGTCCCTCGACGCGGCCCTCCCCTCGCTGCTCGTCACCATCGCGCGAGCGCTGAGGGAGCGGGGTCACGTGGCCTCCTTCGCGGATGTCCGCGAGGCCGCTCGGGTCGCCCACGACCTTGCCTCGCTGAGGGGTCTCGGCTCTCCGGGCCGCCGAGAGCTGCTCGAGGCCATCGAGACGACCATGGCCCAGGGAGAGCCCCTCGGTCGGGGGAGAATCCTGGCCCAGGCCCTCTCGGTGGTGCTCGTGGGGCACCGGCGCGGCAGGCTCCCGGACGACGCCCCCCGCGCGGGCCTGGTGGTGGCCGCGAACGCGCAGCTCGACGAGCTCGGCATGCCGGGCCCCGAGGGAGCGAAGGACCCGAAGGAGATGACCCTCGACCCGGAGCGCTCTCCGCTCGATCGGAGGCGGGCCGTCGTGCTCGGCCAGCTCGCCGCGTGCGGCGTCCCCTATGCGGAGAAGCGGGGCAGCGCCAGGGCCGTCGGAGGCGCCCGGGCCGACGTGGAGAGCCTCACGGTGCGCGTGTCGCTGCGCTACACGCCGGAGACCGCGGCGCGGCTGGAGATCGCGGGCCTCTTCGGCTCGACGCTCCCGGCCGCCGCCGAGGGCTCGCTGCGGCGTAGCTTCGCCGCCCTGGAGAGCGAGGGGAAATCCCTCGCGGAGGGGTGGCTCGACCACGTCGCCCGCGCGGCCAACGCGGGCCTCGGGGCGCTGGTGGGCGAGCTCCTCGACCGGGTCCCCGACGTGCTGCTCCCCAACGCGTCGCTCTCCGAGCTGGCGGCCGCCACGATGCTGGTCGCGAGGCTCGACGAGGGCCACGTGGCCGCGCTCCCCTCGGTGCCCTCAGGGGCCTCGACGAGGTCGCTCGCCCCGGAGCGGGACGCGCTGCTCTTCGCCTCGCTGAGAGCGCTCCTCGGCATCGTAGGGACGACGAGCGAGGACGACGTGCGCGCCTTCGCCGAGCTCATGAGCCTCTTCGCCGACCACGACGTGGCCTCGCTCGAGCACGCGGTCTCGACCTTCGTCTCCGAGGGGAGCCCCCTCATGAGGGGCGCAGGCATGGCGGCGAGGGTGCTGCTCGAGCTCGAAGCCCCCGAGCGCTTCTTCGAGACCTTCGTGTCGCTCTTCGACCTCGGCGGCGCCGATGCCTCCTCCGCCGCGCTTCGCACGGGCACGCTGCGCGGGGCGCTGCTCCTCGCCGGTCCCATCTTCGAGGGCCATCCCCGCTTCGCCTCGGCGGTCACCGAAGGGCTGGAGGCCCTCGACGACGCCCGCTTCCTGGAGCGCCTCCCCTCGCTTCGCGGCGCTTTTGACGTGCTCTCCGCGGGCGATCGCCAGCGCCTCCTCGACGTGCTCGGGTCGAGCTCCGTCGCGGTCGACCTCACGGTCACCCCCGAGGAGCTCGGCGCCTACGCAAGGGCCGATCGCGCAGGGGCGGAGGCGCTCCTGGCGCTGGGCCTCGCCATCCCGGGCTCCAAGGGCGCCCCCATCGACTCTCGCGCGGAGCCCTCGCGGCCCGCGACGTGGCCTGCGCGCCACAACGCGATCGGGCTCCGCGATCGGCTGCGGCTGGTCCTGGGGCGGGAGGCGAGCGCCCTGGCTCCGGGCCATGGTCGCTACGCGCGCGCCCTCGACGAGCTCTACGGGCACGGGCACGGGGAGGGCTCCCGCGGCGGCACTGGGGAGTCCTACCCCACGGCGAGGGAGTGGGGAGACGAGCTCGGCGAGCTCTTCGGCGAGGCGGTGCGAGAGGAGGTCCTCGGGAGCGCGGCGGGGGGAGGTCAGGGCGCGGCGATCGCGCTGCTCGACCCGGAGAGGGTGACGCCCTCCATCGAGCTGCTGGAGCAGATCCTGTCGCTGAAGGGCGGCCTCTCGGAGCGCGATTTCGTGCACCTGAAGCTGCTGGCGAAGCGCGTGGTGGACGCGCTGGTGAAGGAGCTCGCCACCCGGACGCTGCCTGCCCTCACCGGCCTCGCCACGCCTCGCGCCTCTCGCCGCCGCTCCGGGCTGCTGGACCTCCGCCGCACCATCGAGAGCAACCTCGCGACGGCGTACGTCCACGAGGGGGCGTTTCGCCTCGCGCCTCGGCGCTTCGTGTTTCGCGCCCGCGCCAGGAAGAGCCTCGACTGGCGCATCGTGCTGGTGGTCGACGTCTCCGGCTCGATGGAGCCCTCGGTGCTCCACTCCGCCATGATGGCCGCCATTCTCGGGAGCCTCCCTGCGGTGTCGACGCACTTCCTCGCGGTGAGCGACAGGGTGGTCGACCTGTCCCACCAGGCCGCCGACCCCCTGGAGCTTCTTCTCTCGGTGCGCATCGGCGGCGGAACCCTCCTCTCCAAGGGCCTCCGGCACGCGAGGAGCCTGCTCACGGTGCCCTCGCGCAGCATCGTCGTGCTGGTGTCCGACTTCGAGGAGGGCGGCTCGGTGGCGGAGCTTCTCTCCGAGGCGCGCGCCCTCCGGGATGCGGGCGCCACGCTGCTTGGCATCGCGGCCCTCGGGGAGCGCAACGCCCCTCGCTACCACCGGGCCATCGCAGAGCGGCTGGTGGGCGTGGGGATGCCCATCGCGGCGCTGAGCCCGCTGGAGCTCGCCCGCTGGGTCGGAGAGAAGCTGCGAGGCGCGACGTGAGCCGGCCGCGCGGTCCTGCGGTGCTGCCCGAGGTGCTGGCGGCGCTCACCAGGGCGGTGCCAGCGCGCGCTGCCAAGAGGCTCGACGCGAGCCCTCGCGCGGCCGACGAGTGGACCTGGGTCTTCGGAGAGTCGGTGACCGTGACCGCGGGCGAGGAGACCGTGACCCTCTCCGCCGCCGGGGTCTTGCGGGCGGAGGACGCGAGCTGCACCTGCCTCCTCCAGCCCAGGTGCTTCCACCTGCTCGCGGTGCTCTCGGTGCTCCCGCTGGCCGAGGCCGGCGCACCCGACGAGCCCGGGGCCGAGGCGACGAAGCCGCCGGAGAGCGCGGGCGAGCCCCTCCGGCCTGGCGAGCTCGCCACGGCCAGGGACGCTGCGCGCGTGGGCGCAGACATCCTGGCGGATGGGCTCTCCCGGGTGTCGATCCTTCGCATGGGAGAGCTGCTGCGGGTGGCGCACTCGAGCCGGCGCGAGGGCCTCCCCCGCCTCGAGTCGGCCGCGCTGGGCGTGTACGAGTCCATCCGCGACCTGCGAGACAAGAGCCCTGATTTCCGGCTCTCGGAGGCCTCGTCTCGCGTCGCCGAGCTCTTGCTGGTCTCGTATCGCCTGGCCGCGGGCGACGGCGGCCCGACCTGGCGGGGGATCGCCCGGCGCGAGTACCACCCGGCGGGCTCGCTGCGCCTCTCGGGCCTCGGCTGCGAGCCTGTGGTGCGCAGGGGCTACGCGGGGGTCGTCACGTACTTCACCGACGGCGAGCGGGTGTACTCGGCCCAGGAGGTCATCCCCGGCGACATCGAACGGGCGAAGGACGCCTACGACGCGCAGCTACGCTACGGAGAGACCTCGCTCTCCCATCGAGAGGCGGCGCGCGGAGGGCTCCTGTTCGCGCGCGCGGAGGTGTCGGCCGACGGGAGGCTCGGCGCTGGGCGAGGCGTGGTGTGCGTCTCCTCGACGAGGGACGAGGGGCTGGTGGAGAGGCTCTTCGAGGACGATGCCGCGGCGCAGCTCTCCCGGGCAGACCGGGGGGAGCGCATGGGGCTGGTGTTCCTCCGAGGGGAGGTGCGAGGGGGCGCGGAGGGAGCGTGGCTGGACCTCGGGGGGTCGGGGGTGCCGCTGGAGAATCCCATCGACGACATCCGCTTCGCGTACCGGGAGAACCTGGAGAAGCTCGCCCAGGCCGGGGCGCGGGTGAAGCTGGTGGGGCGCATCGCGGAGCCTGGCGGGCCGGTACACCCGGTGGCGCTTCTCGTGGAGGGAGCGCACGAGCCGAAGTGGCACTGCGTGGGCTACGACCGCCTTGGGAGGCGCGACCTGGGAGGTGCGCTGAAGCCCGCAGCGCCCTCGACCGGAGCGGCGGTGAGGGCCGATGCGCTGGAGCCGATGCGTCGGCGGGTGCAGCGCTTCGTGCTGGCTGGGGCGGCTAGCCTGCCTGGCGCCGCGCTGCCGGAGGTGATGCGGGAGTGCGCCCGCCTTCGGGAGGCGCTCCTCTCCACCGGGGCCGACGGGCTCGAGGCCCTGGCGCTGAGCGCGGGCGACCGCGGAGCGAGGGCGCGGGCCTGGCTCGCGGTACACGTGTACCTGCGCGCGGCGACGGGGGCGCTGGGGCGACCGCTGCGCCGCCCCGTCGCCCCTCCGTAGCACTTCGCTCACGCCCCAACCCTTCAGGTCCGCTCCGTGCGGTTCTTCTCTCACTGCACGGAGGCGACCGCCTCAACCCTTCAAGTCCCCTCTGGAAAGGTACTAGATTGCGCCCGTGAGCGTCCTCGACATGGTCGGCTGGCTCGTGGCGCTGCTCTTCGCGGGCACGCTTCTCTTCATCACGGTCACCTTCAGCGCGCAGGCGCTCTCGGGCACCCAGGCGTCCTGGAGGCACCTCCTCTGGGCGGCGCTGAAGGAGCTGCTGGTGCTCTTCGTGGTCACCCCGGTGTGGCCGCTGTTCTGGCTGCTGGGCGAGGTCTACCGCTCGACCGTGGAGGGAGAGCGCACGCCGGAGGAGCGAGGGCCCCCGGTGGTGCTCCTTCACGGCTACCTGATGAACCGCACCAACTGGATCTGGCTGGGTCCACGCCTGGCGAGGCGAGGCATCGGTCCGTTGTTCGGCACCTCGTATTTCTCCCCGCAGTCGCTCGACCGGTCGGCCGCGCACCTCGCCCGCTTCGTCGACGACGTGAGGGCGAGGGAGGGCGCCGACAAGGTGGACATCATCGCCCACAGCCTCGGCGGCGTGGTCGCCCGCCACTACGTCGAGCACCTCGACGGCGCCTCCAAGGTGCGCCGCGTGGTCACCATCGCCACGCCCTACCGCGGAACCATCTGGGCATGGCTCGCCTTCGGCGGCGCCCGCAGCGCGCTGCTGCGCCACGAGCGCGAACCCGGCGCAAACCCCGGCGGCGTGCCCTTCTTCTCCATCTGGTCTCGCAGCGACAACATCGTCGTGCCCTCCACCTCCTCCGAGCTCACCAGCGACCCGGGCGACCACGCCGACGTGGTCTTCGACGACATCGGCCACGGCGCGATGCTCTTCTCCCCGCGCGTCGCCGACGCCATCGCCGACCGCCTCCTCGGCGCCCTCCCCGGCCGACGCACGCCGTGAACGTCGGCTCCCACGAGGGGCTGTGGTTCTGGGTTCGGTATCCGACGGCACGCGCGGTGCTCACGGCTCCCCACGGAGCGTGACGATGACCTTCCTCTCTACGAAGCAGACACCCCCGGCAGCGCGCTACGCCAGCATGGTGCGCGACGCCTTCCCAGGCGCGGCCGTGGACGTCGTGCCTTCGATCCTCGGTGACGGCGTGAGGGCGCTCGTCGGACACGGCGCCGTCGTGCTGACGGTGGAGGTCTCCCATGCGCAGGGGCATCGTCGCCCCGTCCCGGTGACCGCGGTCTCTGCGAGGGTGCCCACGCGCGGCGCCGTGCTCACGCTGGGCCCTGCGGCGTCGATCCCCGCGTCGGCGAAGGCGCCGCGGCCGCCGCACCCGGGTCTCCAGAGCGTCGGGGTCCTCGCGGCGCCCGCCTGCCTCGCGCCCGCGCTCCTCGACGCGCGGGCCCTCGACGCGCTCGCGACGCTCCGCGGCGCCGACCACGCGCCGGGGGAGCTCTCCCTCGACGCGGACCTCCTCTCGCTCCGCCTCCACGGATGGCCGGGAGACCCCTTCGAGCTACAGCGCGCCGCGGCGCTCGTCGGCGAGCTCGCGGGGCGGGTCCCTTCGGTGCTCGATCAACACTTCGGCGTCGGAGCCACGCTCCATGCACACCCCGAGGTGCGCGCCCTCCGCGCATGGTACGCCTCGCGTTCGCGCGCTGCGAGGGCGCTCGTGTTCGGCGTCCTCGCGCTGTCGACCCTCGGCGCCCTCGCGCTCTCCACGGCGCTCGTGCTGATGCGCTGACGCCGAGCCTCCACCGCGCGATCCGCTCGCGGCCTCCGTGCGCCCTGACACCCCTGGCACGTGTGCCACGCGTGCCAGGGGCACACCGCTGCCCTTCGCGCGGCGCCCGCTCAGGGCGCGCCGTGCCTGCGGCGCCGGGCGATGGTCAACCAGGCGAGGGCCGTGAGCGCGCTCGCCAGCCCACCGCCCGCCGGGCTCGGCCGGGTGGTGCGACACCCGCACGAGCCTCCGTCGGCGAGCTCCATCTCTCCCGCGTCGACCTCGACGCCCGCGTCGACCTTGCCCGCGTCGACCTCCACGCCCACGTCGGGCGCCGCCCCGACGTCTACCCCGACATCGCGTACGCCCACGTCGGCAGCGCCCGCGTCGAGCCCACCCGCGTCGACCATCATGGCCCCGTCGGTGACGCCCACGTCGCGCACTCCCGTGTCGGCGGGCCCGGTGTCGGCGGGCCCGGTGTCGGCGGGCCCGGTGTCGGCGGGCCCGGTGTCGGTGGGCCCCGTGTCGGCGGGCCCGGTGTCGGTGGGCCCCGTGTCTGTGGCGCCGCTGTCGACGACGCCCGCGTCGAGCATGGCCACGCAGGCGTTGGTGGAGGCGTTGCACACGGGCGTGTCGCCGGAGCACTGGGCGTTGGTGGTGCACTGCACGCAGCGTCCCGGGGCAGGAACGCCCGCGGTGAGGCAGGTCATGCTGGCGCACGACGCGTTGCCGGTCGCGCCCGGGGCGGTGGCGTTGCAGGGGTTGCCGCTGCGGATGCGGCACATCGAGTCGCACGCGGTCGAGCCGTTGCCCGCGCCGCTGTCGCACCCCTCGCCCGCCTCGAGCACCCCGTTGCCGCAGCGCACGGCGACGCAGATCTCCCCGAGGCTGGCGACCACCGCCGTGGGGCTGATCGGCGCGTCGGCGATCTGGAGGTAGGACACGACGCCCGCGTTGGACTCGGAGATGGCGGCCGAGCCCGTGGTGTTGTCCATGAAGAAGTAGAGCGTGCCGCTCGCCGGCGCGTAGAGGTCCGTCGAGTCGGTGTACGTGCCCGCCGCGGCGCCGTTGATGTAGAGGTTGACGACGCGGGTGGCGGCGTCGCGGGTGAGGGTGACGAAGGTGTCCTCGGCCTGCACGAAGCTGCCCGCGGCGTAGGTTCCGACGGGGTAGAAGCTCACGCCGCCGCCGAGCTCGTAGATGCCCGTGTCGAGGGTGGAGTTGGAGAAGTCGACGAGGCGCGCGTAGCCGCCCGTCTGCGGGTTGAAGCGCACCAGCATCGAGAGGGTGTACGACCCTGAGGCGATCACCGGGGCCATGTTGGGATGCCGCAATCCCCCTTGGGCGGGGAAGGACCACGCGCGCACCGTGGGCCGCGAGGCGCAGGCCCGGGCGGTGATGGTCTGCGTGACGAAGCTCCCGTTGACGAAGCCCGCCATGCCCTGGGTGAGGATCGTCGGCGCCCCCGATCCGTTGAACACCGGCACCAGCGCGGCGCCGCCCTCGCGGGGGAGCAGCGTGTCGCGGAAGGTGAAGGTGTGGGTGATGGCCCCGGCGGGGCCTGCGAGGCCGAGCACCGAGGCGGCGAGGGAGAGCGCTACGGACGAGCGCACGCGGCGATGGATGCGATCGAGGCCCTTGGGTCGACGGCTCATCGGGCGACGGTATCACCATCGATCCGCTCAGCGGATCGATGGGCGACGCGCCGACACCTACTGCGCGAGCACGAGCGCGGCCCGGATGCCCGCATCGAGGATGGCGGCGGACGCGGCGCGATCAGGGGTTGCGCGTGCCAGCTGGAGCGTTCCGACGAGAAGACCAAAGAACGCGGCTCCCTCGGCCCGGCTGACCTCCACGCCTCGCCGCTGCGACAGGCACTCGACGAGGACATCAAGTCCGACCTCCACCTCGGACGTGAAGGTCTTACGAGTCGCCCGGGGATGCCGCGCAACCTCGGCGGCGAGAGCGGCTGCCGGGCAACCGGCGCCGGGAGCATCGCGATGCTCCGCGCTCAGGTAGGTGCGGACGGCGAGCTCGAGGTCTCCGGCGAGAAGCGCCTGCCGTAGGGCCTCGTTCCGCGCCTTCAGGGACTGAAGCAAGGCCTCCTGTAGGAGAGCCTCCTTCGACTTGAAGTGCGTGTAGAACGTACCGACGGTCAGATCGGCCTCGGCCATGATCTTCGCGAGTCCTACGCCCTCGACCCCGTGCTCCCGAAAGAGACGCGACGCCGCCTCCAGGATGCGAGCTCGCGCCCCCTCGTTGTGTTCTGGTGCGTATCGCATGGGCGCCTCGTATCAGAGGGCGAGGAACTCAACCACGATGGGCGCGAACTTGTCGTGGTGCTGGAAGATCCCGCGTGGCCCGATGGGGCGCGAGGGCGCGTTCGCGTACGCGTACGAGGGGATGACGGGTTCTTGGGGGACGCCCATTCGCGTTCTCCTGAAATGAAGCTCTCGCACCGGTCTACTTCACCTTGATGACGACCTTGCCCTTGGCGCGCCCCGTCTCGACGTAGGCGAGGGCTTCGTTGGTTGACGCGAAGGGAAACACCTTGTCCACCACCGGACGGATGGCGCCCGCGTCGACGAGCTCGGCGAGCGCTCGCAGCTGCTCGCCGCTGGCCTTCATGAACAGAAACAAGAACTCCGTCCCGAGGCCCTTCGCCCTTCGCCGCGTGCCGAAGCTCAGCAGCCGCATGAAGAGCTTCACGTACCAGGGAGCCCCGATCTCGTCGGCAAACGCAGGGTCCGGTGGCCCCGTGAGGGAGACCAGACGTCCGCCGGCCCGGAGCACGCGCAACGACTTCTCGAGCGTCTTTGCGTCCTGGCTGTGCAGCACGAGGTCGTAGCCGCTCAGCTTCGATTCGAAGTCTTCATTCTTGTAGTCGATGACGACGTCGGCGCCGAGGCTTCGAACCAGTTCGATGTTCGACGTGCTCGTCGTCGTCGCCACCGTCGCCCCGAGGTGTTTGGCGAGCTGAATGGCGATCGTGCCGACGCCGCCTGAACCAGCCTGGATGAAGACCTTCTGGCCTCGCTTCAGCTGCCCCCGCTCCACGAGCGCCTGCCAGGCCGTCAACGCGACGAGCGGCATCGAGGCCGCCTGCTCCATCGTGAGCCGCTTCGGCTTCAGCGCGAGGTCCTTCTCCGGGACGGCGATGAGCTCGGCGAAGGCGCCGATGTGATGGTCGGACGGCCGCGCATACACTTCATCTCCGGGCTTGAAGGCGCTCACCCGCGCGCCGACGCGGACGACGACGCCCGCGATGTCATGACCGAGCACGAACGGCGCGCGGTAGGGCAGGATCAACTTGAACTCACCACGGCGAATCAACGAGTCCAGCAGGTTGACGGCTGCCGCGTGGACCTCGACGAGCACCTCGTCCTCGCGCAGCTCCGGGTCCGCGCGCTCTTCGAGCCGAAGGGGGACCTTGGCTCCGTATCGATCCAGGATGAACGCCTTCATGGTGTCTTCCTCACCCACTCGCGATTGGGATGTCGAAGCCTGATTGCCTGGTGCCGGCGCGACTGCGGGTTCATCGTGCCCCTCCTCCGGGAGCGGCGGAGGGGTCGTCGAGCCCCAGCTGCTTTCGAATTCCACCGTCGACGAGGCCCGGCGCGAAGCGGCGAAGCAGCTGCACCGTCGCGACGCTCCCCACCGGGTACCGCAGCTTCGGCCGAGCCGCCTTCGCGGCCTTGAGCACGACCTCGGCGACGGCCTCTGGCGTGTCTCCCGCCGCGAGCATTGCCTCGTATCTCTTGTTCAACGCAGCGCGAACCTCTCGGTATTCGTCGAGCTTCGAATCGGGCTCGATCACGTTCGCGTCGAACGCGGTCCTGGTGATGCCAGGCTCGATGACGACGACGCGGATTCCCCGGCTTCGCAGCTCGTGGTCGAGCGACTCGGAGTAGCCTTCGAGGGCGTGCTTCGACGCGGAGTAGATGGCCATGTACGGCATCGGGACGAAGCCGAGCCCGGACCCCATGTTGAGGATGCGCCCTGCACCTCGGCGCCGCATGTGGGGCACCACGGCGCGCGTCATCCGGACGGTTCCGAAGAAGTTGGTGTCGAAGAGCGCCTTGGTCTGCGCGATGGAGGTCTCTTCGTCGCCCGCGATACCCACGCCGAAGCCGGCATTGTTCACGAGCACGTCGATGCGGCCAGAGCGGCGCATGACCTCGCCGACCGCATTTTCGATGGACTCCTCGCTCGTGACGTCGAGGGCCAGCATCTCGAAGGACTGCTTCCCGGCGTTGGCCCCGCGCCTGCTCGTCCCGTAGACAGTGAAGCCGTCCTTCGCCAGCCGTGCCGCGGTGGCGAGGCCGATGCCCGATGATGCGCCGGTGACCAGGGCAATCTTGCTGTTCATGGTGCGTCCTCGATGAAGGGCGCCGACGATGAATCAGGATGGCCGTCGCCCCGCCGCATCACGTCGGTGAAGCTCAACCCGACCGCCTCGACGCGGATGAGTACCTCTCCAGCCTTGGGGCCTGGGTCCGCCACTTCCTCGCACACGAGGACCTCGGGGCCGCCAGCCTTGTGAAATCGCGCTGCCCTCATCATCTCTCCTAAGCCTGCGGGTGAAGTCGCAGGGCGAAGTGCCGCGCGGCTCACCATGACATTACAACCATAATGCCATGATCTTCGAGGCGCAAGTGGTCGCGTGTCTCTGCTCGACCGCGACAGCGAGAGCCGCCGAAGACGGCAAGCGGAGGGGGGAGGGAGATGGAGGGCATCGCGTCGAGCGAGAGCGCACCCGCGGCGCATAGGGAAGGCCGCCCGACACCCCCACAGGCACGGAGCCGCTCCAGCGCATCGCGGTCGTCGCCAGCGACGCACACGCCCGCGTGCGGGTTGAACCCTTCGACCTCCGCGACGTGCCCACGCGACCACATCCGCAGCGGCTCCAGCGCCTGCGCGTGCGCCTCACCGGCCCCATCGTCGCGCGCTCCCCTGTCATCGACGCGCCCGAAGGCCCCGCGGCCGCGACGAACACGGGGGTGCTCCCATCGTCGCGACACACGAACACCCCATCGGCGATCAGCACATGAAGGTGTGGGTTGAGGTTCAGCGAGCCCCTGAACCTCTGCACGAAGGTCGCGGCGGCCGCCTCCAGCCCGGCGCCCGGAGCCGCGCCCGTGGCCGCGCGCGAGGCGAGCGGCGCAACGGCGTGCGTGGGCCCCGTCGCGCGTCCGCCGGGTTGCGCACGACCCCTCGTTGACCCGGCGCTCGCCGCCGCCCGATGGTGCGGCGATGAGCACCCCGCGCGACCGCAACCTGGCCATCGACGCCCTCCGCGGCGCCGTGATGGTGCTGATGGCGCTCGACCACGCCCGCGACTTCTACGCCGACGGCTTCCGCACCGAGCCCACCAACCTCGCGACCACCACCGCGGCGCTCTTCGCCACCCGCTGGATCACCCACTTCTGCGCGCCCGTCTTCGTCTTCCTGGCGGGCACCGCGGCCTTCCTCTACCGCACGAAGAACGGCCCCGCCGCAGGCTCTCGCTTCCTGCTCACCCGCGGCCTCTGGCTGGTGCTGCTCGAGCTCACCGCGATGCGCCTCGGCTGGACCCCGGACCCCTTCTACCGCTTCACGCTGCTCCAGGTGATCTGGGCCATCGGCTGGTCGATGGTGGCGCTCTCCGCCCTCAGCCGGCTGCCCCTGGTCGCCGTCGCAGGCGTCGGGGCCACCCTCGTAGCGGGGCACAACCTGCTCGACGCCGTGACGCCCGCAGACCTCGGTAGCCTCGGCTGGCTCTGGAAGATCGCCCACGAGGGAGGCGCGCTCGAGCCCCTGCGCGACCACCGCCTGTACGTGGCCTACCCGGTGCTCCCCTGGATCGGCGTGATCGCCCTGGGCTACGCCTTCGGCGCGTGGATGCGCCTCCCTCTGGAGCTTCGTCGCCCTCGCACGCTGCGCCTCGGGCTCGCGCTCACGGCGGCCTTCGTGCTGCTTCGGGCGCTCAACCGCTACGGCGACCCGGTGCCCTGGTCGTCGCAGCCGCGAGGCGCGCTCTTCACGGCGATGTCCTTCCTCAACTGCGACAAGTACCCGCCGTCGCTGCTCTACGCGCTGATGACGCTGGGCCCGGCGCTGTGCGCGCTCGCCTGGCTCGACGGCGCGAAGCCGGGGCGCGCGATGAGGACGCTCGCGGTCTACGGGAGCGTCCCCCTGCTCTACTACTTCGCCCACCTCGTGCTGATGCGATGGACCGGTCTGGCCATCTCCTTCGCGCGCTTCGGCTCCGAGGTGATCAGCTCGCGAGGGCGCACCGGGCTCGGCCTCGGCGCGGCCTACCTCGGCTGGATCATCGTGGTGGTGGGGCTCTACCCCCTGTGCCGCTGGTTCGCGGGCGTGAAGGCTCGGCGCCGAGACTGGTGGCTGAGCTACCTCTGAGCCTCGCGTCCGGCGTTCAGAGCGTCTCGAGGTAGGCCACGAGGTCGCCGATCTGCGCCTCGGTGAGGTGCGCGGTGCGGCCGTGGCGCTCGTCGCCGCCGCACTCGGTGAAGCGCTCTCGCAGCGTGCGGGCGCAGCCGTTGTGCATCAGCGGCGTCCTCCACGCGACCCCGACGAGCGACGGCACCTGGAAGGCCCCGCCGGTGCCCACGTCGACCGTGGCGTTGTTGGTGAAGTGGGGTCCGCTGTGGCAGTCGGAGCAGCCCACCACGGCGTCGGCGAAGAGCGCCCGCCCGCGGGCGACGGTGCCTACCTCGCGCACCGGCGAAGCAGGAATCGTCGGCAGCGTGGTGGTCCAGCGCTCCAGCGCGGCGACCTGGTCGGGGGCGAGCGCGCCGCCGCTCATCCGCTGGCCGAAGACGTCGTGGGCCAGGTCGGTGAAGGTCGCCATGTCGCCGTCCCAGTGGAAGGGAGCCGTGCCCGCGAGCGAGCCCCGGAGGTTCTGGGTGCGGCGCGCCCCGATGGGCAGGAAGGTCCAGATGTGGCCGTCGTCGCCCCCCTCGGGGTGGCACGACGCGCAGGCCATGAAGGCCCCCGCGTTGGCGTGGAAGAGCGTGTGCCCCGTGTCGCCGCGGCTCTCGCCGCTCAGGGTCACCCCGGCGCCCCCCGGCAGCACCAGGGCCGCGGGCTCGCGCGTCTGCACCACCAGCTGACCGCCCGGGGTGAAGGCCACCGCGACCGCCTGCCCGGTGACCCCGGCCACCGGCTGCACCATCGCGCAGGAGCCCATCACCCCCGAAGGCAGCTCGCTCAGCGAGAACGCGAACACCTGCCCCAGCGTAGGAAACGGTGCGTTGCCCGCCGCCGCGATGGCCATGCGCTGCCCGCCCGGGGCGAGCGCCACGTCTACCGCAAGCGTCACCCCGGAGAGCGACGGCAGCGCCACCGGAGCCTCCGCGCCGATGAGCGACACGGTGCTCTGCACCACGCCCGTCTGGCAGCGCCCGGTGCTGCCATACCCCCCGGTGGTGAGCGGCACCGCCGCCGTGATCGCCCGCTGGTGCAGCACCAGCGCGCCGCCAGGGCCCGCGATCATCCGCCACGCCACGCCCGACCGCCCTCCGAGCCCGACGCCACGCCCGGGGAACTCATCGGCGTTGGCCGGCCTCACCCGCCGCACCACCTCGCCGCTCGCATCGACGGTGAGCAGCTCGGCCTCCCTGAAGCGCGACACCACCAGCTGCCCCGACTGCACGATCACGTCGCGCAGGTCGCGGTCGAGCCTCAGCGTGCGGGTGACCTCGCCGGTGCCCGCCCTCAGGCTCACCAGCTCTCCCCCGGCGCAGGCCACGTGGAGCAGCCCCGTGTCGCGCTCGTAGGCGATGCCGCGCGGCGCGGCGCACACCGGCCGGCGAGCGAGCACCGCGCGGGTGGCCATGTCGACGCTGAGCACCGAGGCCCCGCCGCGCAGCGCGAGGTGTACCCGCCCGGCGTCGTCCTCCACCGCGCGCCCAGGCTCGTCGCCAGCCCTCAGCTCGAGACTGGCGGTCACGGTCCGCGAGCCCAGGTCGACGACATAGACGCGGTCGCGGTCGGGGTCGGCGGCCACCGCGGCGCGGCCGTCGCGCGTGACCAGCAGCGTGCCTCCGCTCAAGGGCGGCGGCGGATCGTCGGCGATGCGCGTGGGCCCCACCGAGCTCCCCAGAGAGCGCCCGTTGAAGCCTGCGTCCGCCGGAGGGCCTCCGCCGTCCCGACGCAACGCCAACGTCCCGGCGTCGACTGGCAAGGGCGCCACGAAGCCGCCGCCCGGCACCCCTGTCGGATGCCCCTGCCCCGGAGAACAGCCCAGCCCCAGCGCGCCGACTCCCAGCAGCGAGAGGCCGATCGCTCGTGCGGATGAAGTCTTCATCAGACACCTCCCCGTCTTTTTTCAGCTCTCCATGTCTGTCTGTGTCTCTGCCCCGGGACGTCGAGTGACCTGTCGGCTCTTTCTCCCCGCCCACCACTCCGCGCACGAGCACGGAGTCCGCGCGCCGTCAGCCGCGTCTTGTGCGCCGCTTGTGTCCCCTGCGCGCCCTCCCGTAGAGTCCGCGCGCCTTCAGCCCCACCTCGATTTCTGGAGCCCGTCACCCCATGCGCAACCCCACTCGCCTCGCGGCCGTACTCCTCGCGCTCGGCGCCACCACCGCCTGCGGCAGCACCGTCGTCTCGGTACAGGCCGACACCGGCACGGGGCCGGTCGACGCGAGCCCTGTCGATGTCCAGCCCTTCGACTCAGGCCTGACCGTCGACGCGGGGCAGCCCATCGACGTGGGGCAGCCCATCGACGCGGGCCAGCCCGTCGACCTCGGCACGCCCATCGTCGACCTCGGCAGGCCCGACACCCGGGTGCCTCGCTGCGGCGACGGCGTCCTCGACCCGATGGAGAGCTGCGACGACGGCAACAACGTGAGCGGCGACCGCTGCTCCGCCACGTGCCGCTTCGAGGCCCGCTGCGGCGACGGGCGCACCGACATGGGCGAGGTCTGCGACGACGGCAACAACACCAGCGGCGACGGCTGCCGCTCCGACTGCCTCTCCAACGAGACCTGCGGCAACCGCATCGTCGACACCGCCCGCGGCGAGGTCTGCGACGGCATGACCAACTGCGCGGCGGACTGCCGCTCGGTGCTGATGTGCGGCAACGGCCGCACCGACCCGGGCGAGCAGTGCGACGACGGCAACACCTCGCGCTGGGACGGCTGCGGCCCCGACTGCCGCCTCGAGCAGGCCGTGGTGCTCAACCGCCTCTCCATCGCCCCGGAGAGCCCCACCATCGGCTGCGACTTCTCCGGCGACGGCCGCGCCGACAACGCCTTCACCCACGCGCTCGGGCCCGCGTACGGCGTGCTCAACTCCTTCCTCACGTCCAACGTCTCCAACGGGCAGGTGCTGCTGCAGCTCGCCTTCCTCAACCTCACCGACCCCCGAGGGCAGAACCTCCCAGACACCCGCGTCGGCTGGGTGCTCGGCTCCGACGCCAACATGGACGTCACCGACAACGCCACCCCGGGCAACCCCCAGTTCGTGCAGCGCGGGTCGCTCCAGGCCAGCCTGCTCCCGATCGCGTCGTTCCAGAGCGTGGTGCGCGGCGGCGTGCTCACCGGCGGGCCGGAGGACATCCTGCTCCCGCTCGGCAACACCGGCGGCCTCGGCTCGCTTCAGTTCAACCTCCGGCGCGGCCGCATCTCCGGCACCGTGGTGGCCAACGACACCCGCATCACGGAGATCCGCAACGGGGTGTTGTGCGGCGCCATCCAGGGCCGCGACCTCGCCAACATCCGCAACCCCGCTGGGCTCATCCCCGGCGGCGGCGGCGGCGGCATGATGAACAACAGCACCTTCCTCGAGCTCATCGTCGGCGGCCAGACCCTCTTGATCTTCCGCATCGGCCCGCAGCAGCCCGACATCGACGTCGACGGCGACGGCCTGGAGCGCTACGAGGCCCGCATGGGCGGCGGCGGACTGCCCCCGCGCATCGAGGCGTGCATCGACGGCGACGGCACCCGCATCGAGGGCCGCGAGTGCGCCATGGACCCGCGCATGGCCGACGGCTTCTCCGCCGCCTTCCAGGTCGGCTCCACCTGGATCAACCTCCGCGGCGTCGCGGGCGGCGTCGGCACCGGCGGCGGCGGCGGCTTCGTCGACGGCGGCGTCCCCACCCCGACGCCCTCGGACGCCGGCCGCGCCCCGTGAGCTGAGGCCCCCGCGATGCCCCTCAGCCCGGCCCTCCTCGAATGGCGCGCCGCGCTGGGGCCCTCCCACGTCGCCGACGACCCTGCGACGCTCCTCGCCTTCAACACCGCCACCTTCGCCACGACCCAGCGCGCCGTCGCGGTGCTCCGCCCTGCGGACGCCGCGCAGGTGAGGGAGTGCCTTCTCATCGCGACCCGCCACGGGCAGCGGCTGCACCCGGTCTCTCGCGGCTGCAACTGGGGCCTCGGCTCCCGCGTCGCTCCCTCCGACGGCGCCGTGGTGCTCGACCTCTCTCGCCTCGACGCCATCGTCGACTTCGACGAGACCATGGCCTGGATCACCGTCGAGCCCGGCGTGACCTTCGCGCAGGTCTACGCCTTCCTCCGAGAGCGCCGCTCCCGGCTCTTCGTCAACAGCATCGGCGGATCTCCCAGGGCCAGCGTGCTCGCCAACGCCCTCGCCCGGGGCGACGGCTCGGGCCCCTACGGCGATCGCTGGTCCCACGTCTGCGGGCTGGAGGTGCTGCTCTCCACGGGTGAGACCATCCGCACGGGGTATGGCCGTTTTGCGCACACTCCGCTGGGTCCGCTGCACCGCCACGGGGTGGGCCCCGCCCTCGACGGGCTCTTCTCCCAGTCGTCCCTCGGGGTCGTGACGAGGCTCACCATCTGGCTCGCCCCGCTGCCCCACTCCATCCAGGCGGCGCGCTTCTCGGTGGCCACCGACGAGCGCCTCCCGGGCCTCATCGACGCCCTCCGCGCGCTCACCCTCGAAGGCACCCTCCGCTGGCCCATCGGCCTCTGGAACCACACCCGCGTGCTCTCCACCCTGGAGAGCCGAGGCGACGTCCCGAGGCGACTGCAAGCCCGGGGACTCATGCACCGATGGCACGGCCTCACCGCCCTCACGGGCATGACCGAGCTCCAGGGCCGCGCCCACCGAGAGCGCTTCGTCGAGCTCCTCGGCCCCGCCGTCGACTCATGGAACATCGAAGAGCGCATCGGCGAAGCCCGCAGCGGCGAGGAGCTTCTCCTGGAGGAAGAGCCCGCGTTCTGCTTCCTCCAGGGCATTCCCCACGAGGAGAGCGTGCGGAGCGTCTACTGGCACAAGCCCTCGTCGCCCCGCTCGGGCCTCGACCCCGACCGCGACGGCTGCGGGGTGCTCTGGTCCTGCGCCGCGGCCCCGATGCAGGGCGCCCCGGTGCTCGCTGCCATGAACGCCATCCACGCCGTCATGGCCGACCACGGCTTCGACCCCCTCATCGCCGCCATGGGCCTTCAGCCGCGCGCCCTGCACCTGGCCCCGCTGATCCTCTGGGACCGCGAGGTGCCCGGCCGCGACGAGGCCGCCCTCGCCTGCCACACGGCCCTGCGCGCCGCCTTCGAGGGTCTTGGTTGCCTGCCCTACCGGGTCGGAACCCCTCCCCTCGACGCCCTCCCTCCCAGCCTCGACGACCACGACGCGGTGATGTCCCGGCTGCGCGACGCCCTCGACCCGAAGCGCTGCCTCGGCGACCGCTGAAAAGACACAAGGCCGATCGCTCCATCGCTGGACCGTCGACCTTGTGGGGAAACAAATAACTTAGCGGCGGTCACCGTTGGCGTTGGGGGGAGACGCCGGTGCCGCCGCTCGGAGATACCTATCGCAGGCTTCGTGCCAGAGTCCCGATCACGGTATTTCTCGCACTTCGTCTTCGGGGACGCCTCCCTTTCTTTCAGCCTTGAAAGATCAGACTTTCGCGACTGCCAGCGACATCCCGTCGCACCCTCGCACGGATTCAATGCCGCATCCCCCTCGCGCAACAAGCGCGTCGCCTGGCGAAAGAGATGCGAGGAGTCCTCGCTCGCCACAAAGACCTCAAGGCCGATAGCCACTCTGGACCATCGACCTTGTAGGAATACTTAGCGGCGGTCACCGCTGGCGTTGGGGGGATACGCCGGTGCCGCCGCTCGGGGATATCTATCGCAGGCTTCGTGCCAGAGGTTCTTCGACGGGATTACAGTCATTTTCCCAGGTGAGGGGCCGCGCTGTCTTTCAGCCATGCAAGCAGGGGCTTGCGTCAGTGAGAGTCGGCGTGCCGTCGGGCCAGGTCGGCCGCCCCGATCACCCCGGCGCGGGAGCCGAGACGCCCCTCGACGATGCGCACGGACTTACGCAGGTCGGGGTGGGTGCTCAGGTCGAGCCCGATGCGCGTCGCGTCCTTGATGACGTCGCTCGAGTCCCAGACCCCGCCGCCCATCAGCACGGTGTCGGGGTTGAGGAAGGTCACCATCGAGCCCAGCACCCGGCCGAGCTGCATCCCGCCGCTCTCCAGCAGCGTCTGCGCCTCGACGTCGCCGCGGTTGGAGAGTTCCTCAAGGTCGGCCGCGGTGAGCTCCCTCATCTCGCTGTCCTTGTGCACCAGGGAGATGCGCCCCTCGGCGACGCTCTTGCGGGCCTTGAGCGAGAGCGCGTGCCCGCCCACGTAGGCCTCGAGGCAGCCGTGCCGTCCGCAGCCGCAGAGCGGGCCGTCGTCGGGCCCCACCTGGATGTGCCCGATCTCCCCGCCGAAGCCCCTCGCGCCCACCAGGAGGTTGCCCTCGGCGATCACCGCGGCCCCGACCCCGGTGCCCACGTAGACCACCAGCAGCGTGCGGGCCCCGACGCCCGCGCCGAAGCGATACTCGCCCCAGGCGATGGCCTTGAGGTCGTTGTGCACCACCACCGGCAGCTTCAGCCGGCGGCGCAGCAGCTCGCCGAAGGGAACGTCGATCCACCCCAGGTTGGGCGCCCTGGTGATGAAGCCCGTGTCGCGCTCCACCCAGGCCGCCACGCCGAGGCCCACGGCGTCGATCGCCCCGCCCTGCGCCGCCGCGTCCTCGACCATGCGAGCCAGCCGCTCGACCGCGTCCATCGGGTGGGGAAAGCCGCCGTGGGTGAGGGACTGAAGGCCCTCGACGGAGCCGTCCTCGGCCACCACGCCGATGCGAAGTCCAGTGCCGCCGAGGTCGATGCCGACAACCCTCTTGGTCAATGTGTCACCCCTGGTCGCGTGCTTCTCGCACCACGGCCTCCACCTCGGCCCGCATCGCGTCGCGCCGCGCCTCGGAGCCCGCCTCGAAGCGCAGCACCAGCACGGCCTGCGTGTTGGACGCCCGCACCAGACCCCAGCCGTCGCCGAAGTTCACCCGGGCGCCGTCGACCTCGCTCACCGGATACCGGCTCTTGTAATGCTCCAGCACCCGCGCCACGACCCTGAACTTCACCTCGTCGGGGCAGGGCACCCTGATCTCCGGGGTGACGAAGGTCTTCGGGAGGTCGGAGAGCATGTCCGCGAGGTCGGCCTTGGAGGCCGCCACGATCTCCAGGAGGCGCAGCGACGCGTAGATGGCGTCGTCGTAGCCGAAGTACCGGTCGGCGAAGAACAGGTGCCCCGACATCTCGCCCGCGAGCAGGGCCTTCTCCTCCTTCATCTTGGCCTTGATGAGGGAGTGCCCGGTCTTCCACATGATGGGCCGGCCGCCGTGCTTCGCGATGTCGTCGTAGAGGGTCTGAGAGCACTTCACCTCGCCAAGGATCGCCGCGCCCGGGTGCCGCTCCAGCACCGACCGGCCGAAGAGCACCATGAGCTTGTCGCCCCAGATGATCTCTCCAGTGGGGTCGACCGCGCCCAGCCGGTCGGCGTCGCCGTCGTACGCGATGCCCACCTCGGCGTGCGTGTCGTGTACCCGGGCGATGAGCTCCGCCACGTTCTCCGGCAGCGTCGGGTCGGGGTGGTGGTTGGGGAAGCGGCCGTCCATGTCGCAGTAGAGCGCCTCGGGCTTGAGACCGAGCGCGTGCATGCACGCTAGCGCCAACGGCCCGCCCGCGCCGTTGCCCGCGTCGATCACCACGCGCAGGTCAGTGCGGGCGAGGCGGATGTTGCCCTTCATCCACGCCACGTAGCGCGGGCCCACCTCCGTCGACTCCACGTGGCCGCCCGGCGCCCGGAGAAACTCCCGGCGCTCGATGCGCTCTCGCAGCGCCTTGATCTCCTCGCCGTGCAGGGTGCCCTTGCCCACCAGGATCTTGAAGCCGTTGTCCTCCGGGGGGTTGTGGCTCCCGGTGACCATCACACCCCCGTCGGCCTCCAGGTGGTGCACGGCGAAGTAGAGCAGCGGCGTGGGGCCGACCTCGATCTTCACCACGTGGCGACCGGTCTCCACCAGGCCCTCGACCAGGGCGTCGCGCAGCCGCTGCGAGGAGAGCCGGCAGTCGCGGCCCACCATGATGCGGCGCTTGCCGCGCTCGGCCATCACGCTGCCGAGGGCGCGGCCCAGGTCGCGGGCGACCTCGTCGGGCAGGTCGCGCTCGGCGTTTCCACGGACGTCGTACTCACGGAAGATCTGCGGATTCATCGCTTGGGTGTCCCTCGGGTGCCCTGACACGGTCACAACACGTCGTGGCGGTGCGCCTGGCTGAGCGCGTCCACGGCCTTCTTCACGTCCTGGGCCCGGTCGCGGCTCATCACCAGCAGCACGTCGCCGGTGTCGACCACCACCAGGTCGCTCACGCCCACCAGCGCCACGACCTTGCCGTGGGGCGCGACCACCACGTTGCCGCGCGCGTCGACCACCGTGCCCTCGACCCCCGCCAGCACGTTGCCCGCGCCGTCCTTCAAGCCGAGCTCCCAGGCCGCCTGCCAGCTCCCCACGTCGCTCCAGCCGCAGCTCACGGGCACCACGGCGATGGCGCGCTCGTTCTCCATCACCCCGTAGTCGAGCGACACGTTGGGCAGCCCGGGGTAGCGGGCGTTGACCTCGCGGACCTCCTCCTCGGGGCCCACCGCGGCGGCCCGGTCGAAGGCCGCCGTGGCGTCGGCCACCGTCGGCAGGTGAGCCCTCACCGCGCGCGCCATCACGTCGGCGCGGAAGACGAAGATCCCGGCGTTCCAGAGGTGTTCGCCGCCGTGGAAGTACTGCTCCGCGCGGGCCGCGTCGGGCTTCTCGACGAAGGCCCTCACGACGCGCACCCCCTCCGAGGCGCCCGCGAAGGCCTCGCCCACGTGAAGGTAGCCGTAGCCCGTCTCCGGGCGCGTGGGCGTGATGCCCAGGGTCACGATGGCCCCGGTGTTGGCGGCCGCCACGGCGCGGCGAAGGGCGTCGACGAAGGCGGCCTCGTCGCTGATGTGCGCGTCGGCGGCCAGCACTATGACCACCGCGTCGGGAGAGCGCCTCTGGACGACCGCGGTGGCCCACGCGACGCAGGGCGCGGTGTTGCGGCCGACGGGCTCGAGCAGGATGTTGGCCGCGGGCACCTCGGGGCACGCCTCGCGGGTGGCCTCGGCGAGGTCGGCCCGGGTGACGATGAGCACGTGGTCGGGCGGCGAGAGCTGCGCCACGCGCCTTACCGTGGCCGTAAGCAGCGGGGTGACTCCGTCGCCCAGCGGCAGGAACTGCTTCGGCTTCAACCGACGCGACGAGGGCCAGAAGCGGGTGCCCGAGCCCCCCGCCATGATCACCGTGTAGATCTCGCTCATCGCACTCCTCGCGCCCGACGAAACAGGGACGAGCCCTGTACCACGGGCGGCGGCGAGGTTGAACCGTCCTCCCCTCAGAGGGGCTGAGGGTTGACCTCATCGTGAGGGGCGACCGGGGCGCCAACCCGGGGCGCCTCGCCGTCGCGAAGCGACGGGGCGACCTCGATGCCAACCCAGCGCGCCTCACCGTCGCGAAGTGACAGGGCGACCGCGATGCCAACCCAGTGCGCCTCACCGTCGCGAAGCGACGGGCGCGACCACGGCGCTGAGCGTCGGTCAGCAGGTGGTGCAACCCACTTGCGGGCTGGGGTTCCGCGCGATGGCGCGTCACCCCAGGCAATAACACGAGGGCCGCCCCGGGCACTGCCCGGGGCTCCGGTCGGCCGTTCCTTGGCGTAAGCATCCCGTCCGTCGCGAGAGGCGGCGGCTACGCCCGTGGGGCAAGCGACGTCCGTTCGGAGCCCCGGACCCCGTCCGGGGCGGCCACCCTGTTATTGCCTGGGGTGACGCGCCATCGCGCGGAACCCCAGCCTGCAAGGGGGGGCGCCACCTGGGACCAACGCTCAGGTGTTAGCCAAGGGGGAGAGCCCGACCACGTCATCAGCCCGCATGGAGGAGATCGAGCTGGCGGCCGCGGGAGAAGAAGATCCAGGGGGAGGCGTTGATGACCGGACCTTCAGCCACGCGCGAGCTCTCGCCGCAGGTCGTCCATCTCGACGACGAAGACGTCGACCCCCTGCCGCGCGAGGGCCTGAAGGAAGTCCGCGCGGGTCATTCCAGCGACGAGGGCGGCCTTCTCCTGCGAGATCTCGCCGCGCGAGTACCAGTGAATCGCGGCCGCGAGGCGCAGCCCGCGGACGAAGTCATCGGGACCTCGCCGGAGGGCAGAGAAGACCTCGTCGGGGAGCTGCAGCGTCACGGTGGTCATCGCACCGAAACGTAGCATCCCCGCGCCTCGCCTGAGCGGTCAGCGCCCGCCCGCACCCACGCTCCCCGCTGCCGGAAAGTTGTCCCCATCGCCCCCGACCGGGCAATGCCCTCCCCTGTGAGCCGCTCGTCCTGGTCGCTGGTGCTGCCCCTGCTCTCCGCCCTCGTCGGCTGCGAGACCCAGCCCACCCACGAGGTGCTCACCCTCACCGAGCTCACCCCTCGCCAGGTCGAGCCCGGCGACCGCCTCGTGCTCCACACCAACGGCCTGCCCCCGGTGGCCGACATCCGACGGGTCACCGTGCGCCTCGCCGCGAGGCTCGCCCGCCCCGGCATGGCCCGCTGCGAGTCCGTGGTCTCCGCCGTCATCACCGACCCCCCGGAGGGCACCACCGTCACCGACGCCCTCTCCGGCCAGCCCAGGGAGGCCACCTACGGCGAGGTCGCGGCCCACACGCTGCGCATCGAGGGAGCCTCCCGGCTGGAGTTCGCGCTCACCGACTCGCTGGTGCGCTCGCTCTCCCGCTGCGCCGGGGAGTCCGCCTCGGAGCCCCTCGCCTCGCACGCCACGCTCTCCTTCCTCGGCGACCGCGGCGGGGTGAGCGTGCAGGTGGAGACCCTCCAGGGGACGGTGCTCTCCTCCGCGCGCGCCCTGCGGGGCCCGATCGTCGACCTGCACCTCAGCCAGGGCCGAGGGCTCGACGTGACCCGCGCCGCCCTCTCCCGCGCCGAGCGCGCGCTCTCCGGGGTGGGCGTCCACCTCGCCCCGGTGCTTCCGCCCGAAGGGGGACTGCAGGTGGAGCGGGTGGATCCGGGCAGCGCCGCCGACGAGGCCGGCGTGGCCGACGGCGACGTGCTGGTGCGCCTCGACGGGGTGAGCCTCACCGCCATCGACGACTTCCGCCCGTCGCCCGGCCGCGACATGGCCGTGCTCACCGTGCGCCGCGGCGACGCCGTGGAGGACCGTCCCCTGAGGGTGAGCCAGCTCGACCCCAAGGTCTCCTGGGACATGGTGCTCGCGGCGGTGATGGTGCTGCTCGCCGGCGCCCTGCTCTGGTCGTCGGGGGCGCGCGTCCCCCGGGTGCTGCGCCGCGCCGCGAGGGCCATCGGGATGTGGCGCGAAGACCTCCCGGAGCCCGTCGTGGCCGCTCCCTGGTCGGCCGCGCAGCACCGCCTCGGGTGGATGGCGCTGGGCACCACGGCCCTCGCGGTGCCCTTCGGCAGCGGGATCTTCCTGGTCGACCCGGACGTGCTCGCCGCCACGCTGGCGCTGGTGGTGGGGGGCGCCGCGCTCGCCACCACGCGGCACTCCGGGGTGCGCGCCAAGGTGGGCGTCGCCGCGAGAGAGATGATGCGCGGGCTCCCGCTGGTGGTGGGCGCCGGGGCCGCGGTGGCCGCCGCGGGCTCGCTGGGCTTCCAGGGCGTGGCCGCCTCGCAGGGCGCGCTCCCCTGGCAGTGGAACCTCTTCCGCGACCCGCTGCTCCTCGGCGTCGGCGCCTACGCCGTGGCGTGGGTGCTCGCGGGCTTCGAGTCAGGCCCACGTCCTTCGCTGCCGCTGCACCTGGCCGAGCGGCTGCTCACCTGGTCTCGCTCGGTGCTGCTGGCCCTGCTGCTCCTGGGCGCGTGGCGCCTCCCCGCGGTGGGCGCCGGGGTGCAGGCCTCCTCCGTGGGGCTCCAGATGCTCGGCGTGGGGGTGCTGCTCGCCAAGGCCTGGGCGCTGCACGCGGCGGCCCGCCGGGTGCGACGCCTCACCCGCCGGCCCCGCGCAGAGTTTCTCACCCGCGTGGCCTGGATCGCAGCCCTCCCCGCGGCGACCCTCGCGCTCGCGGCCTACACCGCCCTCGCCCTCGCTGGATCGCGCCTCCCGTGGGCCGCTCGCGACGCCGCCGGGTCGCTGGTGGCCTGGGCGACCTTCGGGTGGTGCGCCCTCTCCGCGGGCGCCTGGGCCTTCGCCCGCTGGGGCGCCCGCCGCCCGGCCGTCGATTACCACGCCGCGTAAGAGCCTCTCCCCCGTCACCCCATAGGCGTTCACCGTCGCTTGAGGGGCGGGCGGGGCAAGCCCCGCCCCTACGCAGAGCCGGACTCTTCTTCGTAGGGGCGGGGCTTGCCCCGCCCGCATGGGAATCGAGTGGTTGACCCCTATGTCCCCGTCACCCCACCACGAAGAGGAACTCCCTGTTTCTCAGGTGTCCCACCCTCCCGACCTTCTCTCCGGCGGGGTTGTAGATCCCGATCTGGGCGCCCACGTAGCGCTTGTAGTCATGGGCGATGACCCGCACCTCGCCCCTCGTGGCGAGCATCGCCTCCATCTCCTCTCGGGTGACGTAGCCCTCGTCGCTGAAGGACACCACCAGCCAGCGCGCCCTCACCCTCGCGATCACGGCGCGCATCGCCTCGACGAAGCGCGGCCTGGAGTTGAAGGGGCTCGACCGGGTGCGGCAGTCGACGCGCTTGCACGCGGTGCCGTAGACCTCGGGCTTGTCCCAGAGCACCAGCGACTCCCAGATGTGATAGTTGCCGAGGTACTTGTGCTGGTTGTAGGGCGGGTCGAGGTAGGCGACGTCCACCTCCCGCTCCGCCGCCGCCAGCGCGTCCTGCTGGAGCGCCTCGCCCGCCCCGTGCTCCGCGCGGGAGAGCAGCTCGGGCACTCGCAGCGAGAGGTCGTGGTGAGCGCGGGGCGCCCACTCCTTCAGGTAGGCCATCTGCAGCCCGGTGGTGGAGTCCACCCGGTCGGCGGCCTCCATCAGCGAGGTGAGCAGCACCGCCTCCAGCTCCGGGTCGAAGCCCCGTCGGGCGATGGACTCCCGGATCGCGTCCACCCGCTCGCCGTTCTTCGGCTGGAAGAACCGGCTTCGCTCGCAGTACGTCTCGGTGAAATACCCGGGCGACCCGGGCAGCGCGTTGAGCTCCGCCACCAGCGTCGAGGCGTCGGAGTGGAGGCGCTCGCGGTCGGCCTGCACGTAGCAGCGGGCCAGCGTGGCGGCGTAGGCGTTGTGGTCGTTGGCCACCACGCGGTAGCCGGCGGCCTTGAGCGCGAGACCGACTCGGGAGGTCCCGGAGAAGAGGTCGAGCACCGAGCGCGCCTCGGGCAGCGCCTCGACCGCGCCCACGATGGAGGGGATCAATCGCCGCTTCGACCCGAGGTACTTGATCATCGCCGACCGAGGGCGCTACCGCGGATGCCGCATCCCGCGCAATCCGCACCCGGATGGTGATGCCCGCCTACCTGCTCTCGCGCTCGACGCATGTCGAGTGAGACAGGGGGGCGCGGCGCGGGAGGGGTGAGCTAACCTCGCGGGCATGACCACGTCGACGGCACCGCGCGTCAAGGCCTCCATCGAGGAGTACCTCGCGATGGAGGCCGACGCCGCGGAGAAGCACATCCTCTGGGACGGCGAGGTCTTCTCCGTCCAGGCGATGGCCGGGGGGACGCCCGATCACAACACCATCTGCGCCAACGCCATCGTCGAGCTCGGCGCGGCGCTGCGCAGCTCGCGGTGCCGCGTGCTGACCTCCGACCAGAAGGTGTGGGTCCCCCGCAAGCGGGGCTTCGTATACCCCGACGCCATGGTCGCGTACGGTCGTCTGGCGCTCTACCCCGGCACCGTCGACGTGGTGACCAACCCCGTCGTGATCGTCGAGGTGCTCTCCGAGGGGACCGAGCGCTTCGACCGCGGGGAGAAGTTCGAGGGCTACCGCACCATCGAGTCGCTCCAGCACTTCGTCATGGTGTCTTCGCAGCGTCGGCTCGTGGAGCTGTACACCCGCGGAGAAGGTGGAGCGTGGGTGCTCCGCGAGTACGGCGAGGGGACCGAGCTGCGGTTGAGCGGGCCCGACATCCCGCTCTCCGTCGACTCGCTCTACCGCCTGGCCCTCGAGGCGGACGACGGGGCGTGACCTGAGAGCGTGTTTGACGGTCTCCTCGAAGGCGAGCCCCGACCTCGGCTCATGAGCCGCTGGCCCGCGCCCATCGATCGTGCGAGGGTCCGCGGCGCTGGAGACATGGCGAACGTGCTGAAAGGCCTGGCCGTCGTCGCGGCGGCGCTCGCCGCGCCTGGGTGCTCCTCGCTGCCGACGCTCCGCGCCGACGCGGGCGTCGACGTGGCCCCGGCGCCTCCGTGCGAGCTGACGGCCTGCGACGGTCGCTGCGTCGACCCAGGCCGCGACCCGGCTCACTGCGGCGCCTGCGGGCGCGCGTGCGGGGCGGGGGTCGACTGCGTGCGGGGCGTCTGCTCGCGCAGGGTCGTCCAGCTCTCGGCGGAGCTGAACCACACCTGCGCGCGGCTCGCCGACGGCTCGGTGTGGTGCTGGGGAACGAACGAGACCGGCGAGGTGGGCGACGGCTCGCTGGAGTCCACGCGGCCGGTGCCATCGCGCGTCCCGGGGCTCACCGCGAGCTTCGTCGCCGCGGGCTGGTCGCACTCGTGCGCGATCGTCGCCGAGGGCCGCGTCCGCTGCTGGGGGGCCAACACCACGAGGGCCATCGCCGACGACGCGCGGGCCGTCGTGAGGGCGCCCGAGGAGGTCGCGTTCCCCGGGAGGGCGGTGTCGCTCGCGGTGGGCTACGGCACCTGCGCGCTGCTGGAGGACGGCGCGGTGTACTGCCGCCCCGAGTTCGGCGGACAGCCCGCGCTCCCCTACCTACGGTGGACCGACCACGTCGTCGCGATGGCGAACGGCTGGGGCCACCTCTGCGTGCTGCACGACGACGGCGCCGTGAGCTGCGGCGGCCGCCGGGGATTCGGGCAGTTCGGCGACGGCGACACCGCGCTCGCCGGGATGGACTACGTGCCCGGACCGGTGCGCCCGGTGGGCCTCCCCCGCGTCGTCGCCCTCGCCGCGGGCCCCGACAACAACTGCGCGCGCACCGCCGAAGGGGCCGTCTGGTGCTGGGGCAACTCCCACGTCCGCCGCGGCGCCGAGCCGCTCTGGTCGCCGGTGCGGGTCGAGGCGCTCTCCGGGGTGCGCGATCTCTGGTCGCGCGGGCACGGCTACTTCGTGCGCGACGCCGCCGGGGCGCTCCTGGCCTGGGGCGACAACGTCGCGGGCGGCGTCGGCGACGGCACCACCGTCGATCGCTGGGCCGCGGTGCCAGCGAGCGCGCTCGACCCCGTGGCGCGCGACGTGGTGAGCATCGCGGGCGGCATCGACCACGCGTGCGCGCTGCTCTCCGATCAGACCGTGCGCTGCTGGGGGAGCAACGTGCGGGGACAGGTCGGGGTGGGATCCCTCGGGGCGCGGGTGCTCTCGCCCGAGTCGCCGCGCTGGTAGAGAGTCCTCACCACACGGGCTCGGCGGGGCCCGGCTGCGGCGCGCCGGTGGTCCCCCGGCCGAGCTGCCCGAGGCTGTTTCCGCCCCAGCAGCGCACGGTCTGATCGGAGAGCAGCGCGCAGGCGTGCGTGCCCCCCGCGACGAGGCGCGCCACCCGGGGCGCGATCTCCTGCAGCACCGGAACCGGCACCCGCTGGTGGCCTCCCGCGGCCCCCAGCGCGCCCTCGTCGTTCTTGCCCCACCCCACCAGCACCCCGTCGGAGCGCCGCGCGAAGAAGCTCCCGAACCCGCCGTACAGCGCCGTCGCCGCGAGCCCGGGGACGGGCGCAGGGGACCACCGCCGCTCGGTCGTTCCGTCTCCCGACGAGCCGTATGTGTTCTCGCCCCAGCACCAGACCGCCCCGTCTCCGGCCAGCGCGCACGCCGCGGTGTTGCCCACCGCCAGCGCGGTCATGCCCTCGTGGAGCGCCACCACCGGCGCCGCCCACACCGCGGTCACCGGCGCCTCGCGCCCGTCGCCGGTCTGCGCGAAGCCCCGGCTGCCCCAGCACCAGACCGCCCCGCCCTCGCCCAGCGCGCAGGCGTGGCCCCACCCGGCGCCCATCGCGGTCACGCCCGCGAGCCCGACGGGGGCGACCGGCTGCCGCCGGCCCGAGCGCCCGTCCCCGAGGCCCCCCCACTCGTTGGAGCCCCAGCAGAGCGAGGCGCCGTCGACATCCGAGGCGCAGCTGAAGCCCATCGCCACGGCCATCGCCGCCGTGCGCGAGACGCCCCGCGCGGCCACGGGCTCGAGGCGCACCATCGCCGGCGCGCCGTCGCCGAGCTCGTTGTGGGGGTTGGCGCCCCAGCAGAGGAGCGATGCGTCCTCGGACAGCGCGCAGGTGTGCGAGTACCCCGCGAAGACCCGCGTCGCGACGACGCCGCGAGCCCGCACCGGGCGGGCGCTCGCGAGGGCCCGATCGCCGTCGCCCGCCTGGCCCGACTCGTTGGCGCCCCAGCACCAGACGGCGCCGCCGACCTCGACCCCGCAGGTGTGGTTGTACGACGATGACAGGTCGACGAAGCGTCGCGTGCAGCGGGCCTCGGCGCAGGTCGTCCCGTCGGTGCACGCGCGCCCGCAGGCGCCGCAGTGCGATGGGTCGGTCGCGAGCTCGACGCACTGCGCCCCGCACCAGGCCCGCCCAGGCGTCGCGGCGCACGCGCGCTCCGCGGCGCCAGGATCTACCGTCGGCAAGGACGAACACGCCATCGCCGCGAGCAGCGCGGCCGGGAGCAACCCTCTCGATACGAGGCTCACGCCGCGAAGGTACCGCGGGTGCCGTCGCGCGCGCAGCCCGCGCCCTCCCACACGCGATGGCGCCCCGCGCCTTTACAGATCGCAAGAGTTCTGACGGGTTGGGCAGGGCGCCCATTGGGGAGGAGAACCGCAAGGGCGCCAAGGGTCGCAAGGGTCGCAAGCTTCTGCTCGGGTCAGGTTCCGGTCGGCGTGTGAGAGGAGAACCGCAAGGGCGCCAAGGGTCGCAAGGGCTCCGAAGGCGATGGGCCGTGGGACACTCGCGTTCTTCGCCGCGTCGCCCCTTCGGAGCCCGACGATCTGCTGCTCCTCCTCCGCCCTTGCGGCCCTTGCGACCCTTGCGGTTCTTCTCTCACCGCGCACGGAGCGCGACCGACTCAACCCTTCAAAGTCCCCTGCGGAAAGGTTAGAACGCCACGACGCAGCTCGCCCCGCCCCACGTCGGCGCGCACCGCAGCCGCGCCCTCGGCCGGGGCGCCCCCCTCGGAGCCGCCACCAGCGCCGCCACGCCGCCCCCCACCAGCAGCGCGCCCGCCGTGTAGCCCGTGACCAGCAGCGCCGTCGCCAGGTCGATGGTCTCCACGCGCCCGGCGCACTCCGCCGGGCCCGCGAGGCGCCCCGACGGGTCGTACCCGCAGCCGAGCTCGGCCGCGCTCGCCACCGAGCGCTCGCGCACCACGTGGCTCGCCACGCCGCCCACCAGCAGCACCGCGCCGGTGATCACCGCGGCGTTGCCAAGCGTCGCCCACGGAGCGCCCCGCGACGGTCCTCCGGTCGCTACCATCGCAGGAGGGATCGCTACCGGCACCACCACGGGCGCCGCCGCGGGCGCCGCGCGCACCGGCACCATCGCCACCGTCTCCCGAGCGGTCCGCCCCGCCGTGATCGCCACCGACCGCTGCGCCGTCAGGTAGCCCGGCGCCACCAGCTCGATCTGCACGGTTCCGGTGTTCACCCAGAGGGCCTCGCGCAGCGGGAGCGAGCCCACCTCGCGGCCCTCGATGCGCACGGTCGCGCCCGGCACGCCGCCCAGAACCTCCAGGCGCCCCAGGTGCGCCCGGATGCGCTCGCGCTCCTCCTCCAGCGAGGCCCGGCGCGCGGAGATCCACGGGTCGTCCTCCGAGGCGAGCGCCTCGCTCATGTGCTGGTGGGCGTCGAGCCAGCGCCCGAGCGCCTGCTCGGCCCGCGCCATCTGCGCCCGCGCCCGAGGCGACCGCGTCTGCTCCCACACCGAGGTGAGCAGCGTCAGGGCCTCGGCGTCGCGCTGTTGCACCCGCAGCTCCAGGGCCTCGGCGATGCGCGCGTCCTCCGACGCAGGCGCGGGCTGGGCCGCCGCGCCCGCCGCCGCCAGCCACACCGTCAGGCCCAGCGCCAGCGCGCGTCCGACGCCCACTCAGTCCTCGATCACCGCGCCGTTGGGGCCCACCGCCCGCCGCCGGGCGCCCCCGTCGACGCCCGCGTCGGCGACCACACGACGGACCACGGCGCGACGCTGCACCGGCGCGTGCGTCACCTGCGCGACCCTCGTCGGCGGGGGAGGAGCCGACGGGGGAGGAGCCGGCGGGGGAGGCGGCGCGACCGCCATCGGCGCCACCACCGGAGCAGGCGCCACCGCCGGAGCGGGTGCGGGCCTCGGGGCCGCCGTCGCGGATCTCCCTGGCAGGCGCTCTCTCAGCGCCTCGGCGCCCGCGAGGAGCGTCGCGATCAGCGCCGCGGTGCCCGCGAGCAGCGGCCACCGTCGCCCTCGCACCTGCTGCGACTCCATCCGGTGCAGGGTCTGCGGACCGACCTCTCGCGACGGCGCCGGGGCGGCCCCCTCGGGCGACGCGGGCGGCCTCGACGGGGGCTCGCCGGGGCCTCGCGTGAAGGCCGCAGACCACAGCGCCTGCATGCGGGCCGAGGCGAAGGGCAGCAGCGCCGCCCCGAAGGCGCGAACGTCGTCGAAGCGGGCCGACGGGGACTTCTCCAGCGCCCGCAGCACCGCCGCCTCGAGGCCTTCGGGGAGGTCGGGTCGCAGCGAGCGCGGGGGCGCCACGGGCTCGACGGCCACGCGGTGGAGGATGTCGATCATCCCTTCGCCCTCGAAGGCCCGTCGGCCGGTGACGCACTCGTACACGATCGCCCCGAGGGAGAACTGGTCGCTCCGGGCGTCGACGTCGCGGAGGTTCTGCGCCTGCTCGGGAGACATGTACGCGGGGGTGCCGAGCAGGGCCCCGGAGCCCGTGAGGGTGCCCTTCCGGTCGGGCGCATCGCCGCGCATCTTCACGATGCCGAAGTCGAGGAGCTTGGGCACCTCGGCGCCGTGCAGGCCCACCCTTGCCAGGAAGACGTTGTCGGGCTTGAGGTCGCGATGCACCACCGCCTGCTCGTGGGCGGCCGCGATGGCGTCGAACACCGGCAGCAGCAGGTCGAGCGCGTCAGCCACGGGGAGCGCGCCCTCCCTCGCGCAGCGCCCCCGCAGCGTCTCGCCCTCCAGGAACTCCATCACGATGAACGGCTGCCCCTCGCTCACCCCGACGTCGGTCACGTCGACGACGTGCGGATGGCGCAGCCCCGAGGCCGCCACCGCCTCGCGCGTGAACCGCGCGCGGACCGTCGGGTGCAGCGCGAACTCCCGGTGCAGCACCTTCACCGCGACCCGCTTTCGCAGCTCGCGGTGCGTCGCTTCGTAGACCGTCCCGAAGCCGCCGCGACCGATGCGCCGCACGACCTCGTAGCGCCCGAGGCGGGCGCCCGGCGCAAGGTCGTCGCTGCTCATGGGGCCCTCGCTCGCGTCCACGGGTGGCATTATGCCAGAAGGCCCGGCGGTCACCGATCGTCCGGATCGCGGAGCCCGATGCGCCGCATGGACCGGAAGACCGTGCCCCGGTCGACCCCGGCGCGGCGCGCCGCCTCGGCCACGTTGCCGCGCGTGTCGGCCAGCAGCCGCGAGAGGTACCAGCGCTCGAAGCGGTCGGTGAGCTCGGCCTTCGCGGCCCGCAGCGGCAGCGCCTCGAGCCCGCGCACCAGGGCCCCCTCGCCCCCGCCCTCGTCGCCCCCCTCGTCGGTCGTGAAGGGCGGGGTCACCTCGAGGATCACGTACTGCTCCAGGTAGTTTCGCAGCTCCCGCACGTTGCCCGGCCAGGCGTGCTGCCCGAGCATCTCGAAGAACTCCTCCGGGACGCTCACGCCCGGCGCCACGCGCCGCTCGGCGCAGATGCGCTTCACCAGCTCGGGCACCAGCACCTCGAGGTCTTCGAGGCGCTCGCGCAGCGCCGGCATGCGCACCTGGATCACCGCCAGCCGATAGTAGAGGTCGGCCCGGAAGCGCCCCGCGTTCACCTCGCGGCGCAGGTCGCGGTTGGTGGCCGCGACCACCCGCACGTCGACCTTCCTCGAGCGCCGCCCGCCCACCCGGCGCACCTCCGACTCGCCGAGCGCCCGCAGCAGCTTCGGCTGCACGTCGAGGGGCAGCTCGCCGAGCTCGTCGAGGAAGATCGTCCCTCCGTCAGCGCGCTCGAAGGCCCCCTCGCGGTCGCCCGTCGCCCCGGTGAAGGCCCCGCGCTCGTGCCCGAAGAGCTCGCTCTCGATGAGCGTAGGCGGGAGCCCCCCGCAGTCGACCACCTCGAAGGGCCGCGCGGCCCGATCGCTCTCCTGATGCACCGCGCGCGCGGCGAGCTCCTTGCCCGTACCGCTCTCCCCCAGGATGAGCACCGACGCCGTGGTGGGAGCCGCCCGAGCCAGCGTCGCATAGACCTGCCGCATCGCCGCCGAGGCGCCGAGCAGCGCCCCGTACGACACCGAGCTCGACAGCGGCAGCGTGGCGCGGGCCCCGTCGAGGGTGATCTGCACCTTCGAGCGTCCCAGCTTGAGCACGGCCGTCTCCGTGAGCCGCCCCTCGCGCACCATCATCGTGCCGATCGCCGTGCCGTTGGTGCTCCCGAGGTCGCGCAGCACCACGCCGTCCACCGCCGCCTCGAGCTCGAGGTGATAGCGGCTCACGGTCGTGTCGGTGAGCCGCAGCGTCGCGTCGTCGGCGGTGCCGACGGTGAGCCGGCCCTCGATCGAGGTCGCGCGGGCGCCCTTGTCGGGCCCGTCGATCACCTCGGCCCCGAAGGCGCGCACCACGACCGTGAGGTCGTTCATCCGGATCGTCGACGGCGCAGGGTCGCTCACGGCGCGGAGGTATAACCCGGCCCTCGACGGCGACGCAGCACCTGCGTGGCACCGACGCCACGCGTGGGGGCGCCGCCGCCACGCACGCCGCCGCTCGGAGCGGCGTGAGCGCGCTCCCTGCCCCGATGATTCCCACGGATTCTCTCGCGGCACGACCGGTGCTCACGGGCTTCGCTCGACGCGCCATGGGGCGACCACCCACGGCTCTCCATTCCGGGGCGCCGCATGGACACCCGCCCGACGCGCTCCCCCACCGGAGGCACCCATGCGACTCATCTCCCTCTCGGCTCTCCTCTCGCTCTCGCTCTCGGGATGCACCATCACGACGGTCGGCAGGCCCATCTCGTACACGTCTCGCCCCGTCGCGCTCCGAGCGCGCTCCCTCCACACGTCAGCCCCGCGAAGGTTCCGATGAAGATGCCTCCCTCTCCTACGCTCGTGCTGCTGCTGCTGGTCGCTGGTTGTGGCGGCGGCGCGACCGGCTCGCTCGTGATCGACGGGCAGCCCGCGCAGATCACCGACTGCGCCAGCGCCGAGCGCGAGCGCGTGGAGAACGCGGTCGATCTCACGACGAACGTCGGCACCTTCCGGCTCACCCGAGCGGCCGACGGCCAGGCCGAGATCTCGTACCTCGTCTCGGCGCTGGTCACGCCGGGCGGAATCCCGATCCCGCTGCAGCGGCGCAACGTCATCCCGGGCTGCGGGCCGATGACCTTCACCCGCGAGGACTACATGCAGGGCGGCCTCTACCCGGTCAGCGGGAGCGCGACGCTCGACTGCGGCAACACGGGCAGCAGCGACCCATCCCCCCACACCTTCCGCGGCAGCGTCTCCTTCGACCGCTGCCGATAGACAGCCAGATCGACGAAGAGCCGTTGCACGCACGAGAAGCACGCCGCGGGCGGAGCGACCGCCGCGCAGGTGCCCTCGCTCTGCGCGCGCCTCGGCCGATCGCGCGGCAGAGAACGCTGGCGGCCTCCCGGGTCGTGGCGCCCCCGCCCCGAGCGAGGCGGCGGCGCCACGCCACGGGCCCCGCGGCGCTCTTCGCAAGCCCTTCGCGGTGCTGCGAATTCGCGCCGACGCGGCTTTGGTCTCCGTCCTGCACAGGGGCGATGCACGACGCGCAGGTCGTCTCGCGTTCGCACGGAGATCCCCCATGAAAACAGTCGCCCGCCTTGGCATGTTCCTCTTGTTCGCCGCCCCGCACGTCACGGGCGGCTGCGTCATGACCCCGAGGCCCGCCTACGGAGGCTCCATGGAGACGGTGGCCGTCGACGCGCGCACACTCCCCGCCGGCCCCTCCTCGATCTACATCGCGCCGGGCACCTCGGCGGTGATCCAGGCCAACGGGGTCTGGAGCGTCGGCGGCCCGTACGGGATGTTCGGCCCCGAGGGGACGGCCGCCGCGCCGCGCTTCGAGCCGGGCGCGCTCCTCCCGTCCGCCCCGATGGGCACGCTGATCGGGTCCTTCGACGGGACCCGCTGGTTCCCCATCGGCATCGGGCCCACGCAGGTCCCGGGGGCGGGGCAGCTCTGGCTCGCCGCCAACGACGCGCCGCCTGCGGGCAACTTCACCGACAACAGCGGCTCGCTCAACGTGATCGTCACGCGATCCCGGCCGTAGGTCCCTCCCTCGTCGCCTCCTCGCGTCCGTCGAACTGCCCCGCGTTGCGCTGCGGGCACACGCCCCGTGCTCAGCGCCTCGCCACCTGCCATCCCCCCGGAGACCCACCATGAAGTCCTCTGCCCGCCGCTTCGACGCCCGCTTCGTCCTTCTGCCGCTCCCGCTGCTCCTCGCCCACTGCAGCGCGCCCGGTCCCGCCGCGGTCGACGCCTCCGTCGCCGTCACGCCCGACGCGGGCCCCGCCCCCGCGACCGACGCCCCCACCGCCACCGACGCCCCGACCGTCGCCGATGACGTGCCGCGCATGGTCGACGCTCCGCCCGCCACCGACGACGCTCCGCCCGCCGCCGACGACGCTCCGCCCGCCGCCGACGACGCTCCGCCCGCCGCCGACGACGCGCCGCCCGCCGCCGACGACGCGTCGCCCGCCGCCGTCGACGCACCGACCGCCGTCGACGTGCCTCCGCCCTGCGAGGCGCCCGGCCAGCGGTGCGGCGGCGCGTGCGTCTCCGTCGCCACCTCGTCGCAGCACTGCGGCGCCTGCGGCGTCGTGTGCAACGGCGTGTGCGCCGCGGGCGTGTGCAACCCGATGGTCGACCTCGTCGCGGGCGCGGGCTTCAACTGCGCCCGGCTCATGGACGGCGCGGTGCGCTGCTGGGGCGGCAACGACCGAGGGCAGCTCGGCGACGGAACCACCCGAGCGCGCACGCGCCCTACGCCAGTGGCGCTCCCCGGCCCCGCGGCGGAGCTCGCGGCGGGCAACGAGTTCGCCTGCGCGCGGCTGAACGACGGGCGCGTGTTCTGCTGGGGCGACAACCGCTCGGGCCAGCTGGGGCGCGGCAGCTTCGAGCCCGACCCGGCGCCCACGCCCGCCGCCGTGGTGGGCCTCGCCACGGCCGTCAGCCTCGTCGTCGGCACCCGCCACGCGTGCGTCGCCGTCGACGCGACGGGCGCCAACGCCAGGGCGGTGCGCTGCTGGGGCAACGGCGAGGTCGGCCAGACCGGGCGCGGCACCACGGCCAACACCAACGCCCCCACCGAGGACGTGCGCTTCGGCGCCCTCACCGGCCCCTACGCCAACCTCGTCTCGGGCGGCGACCGCACCTGCGTCCAGCGCAACTTCCTCAACGGGGGATGGGCCTGCTGGGGGCGCAACATCGAGGGCGAGCTCGGGCTCCCGCTGGGCCACGACGCCTTCACCGCGCCGGTGCTCGCGCCGGCGCTCTCGTCCGCGGCGGTCAGCACCGTCCTCCGACCCGCCTCGGGGGGACGGCACTTCTGCACCATCAACTACGCGATGCGCGTGATGTGCAACGGCCTCGATGAGGCTGGCCAGGTCGGCGGCGGCGCGCCTGACCCCGCCACGGGCTTCCGCCAGGTGCCCACGGTGGGCGCCGCGATGCGCGTCGTCGCGGGGCGCGCCCACACCTGCGCGCTGCTCAACCCCGGGGGGAGGCCCACCTCCGTCACCTGCTGGGGCGACAACCTAGGGGGCCAGGCGGGCAGCGGCTCGAGCGAGCCCGTCGCCTCCCCCGGCGCCCCGGTCAGCGGCATTCCATTGAGCGTGTTCAGGATCGCCGCGGGGCGCGACCACACCTGCGCCTGGGCCCTCGACGGCGCCGCCTGGTGCTGGGGCATCGACGAGACGGGCTTCATCGCCCCCGGTGCCGACGCCCGCCGCGCCACCGCGATGCCCGTCGTCTGGTGAGCCATAACCGGGCGCGGCGCTCGGAGATGCGCTCCTGCCGCGCGCTCTCGAGTCGAGGGCCACGGCGTCGAAGCATCGCCCGTTTATTCAATGCCTCCCGATGACCTCCTCGACGCCGTCAGCCTTCACTGCGGTTCCCCCGGATGCTCGTTGACAAGCAGCGCCTTGGGAGTGTGAAACTCACCCGCCTGGGGATCCCACTGATTTCCTTGCTGAGGAGGTTTCGCGCCGTGGCCAACAACGATCCGTCCGAGAAGAAGCCCATCACCCTCGACCCCTCGGACATCACGGAGGTCCCGACGGTGCATCGGCGCTCGGCGCTCGCCTCCATCGGCGCCCTCATCGGCGCGGCGATCGGCGTCGTGCTGCTCAAGCCCGAGGACGCCGAGGCCTGCCGGCGCCGCACCGGGCGCACCGACTCCGACGGCGGCCGCTACGCCGACGGCGCGGGCCGCGGCCACACCGGCCTCACCGACTCCGACTCCGGCGACGAGTCCAACTGCGGCCGCGGCGGCGGCGGGCGTCGCGGCCGGGTGCGCCGCAGCACCGGCGTGACGGACTCCGACAGCGGCCCCGGCGCCGACGGCGTGGGCCGTGGCCGCGGGTCGGTGCGCCGCAACTGCACCGACTCCGACAGCGGGCGCTACGCCGACGGCGCGGGCCGCGGTCGCAACTGCCGCTGAGCCCCTCCCACCTCCCTCCTCCACTCCCCATGAGCGAGCGCTTTCCCACCCTGGCGGGGCTCATCGCCCCGCACAGCCTCCAGCATTTCCTCGACCACCACTGGGAGCGCGAGCACCTCCACGTCCTCGGGCGGCCCGACGAGGCGCGCGCCTCGCTGGTCACCCTCGAGGCCGTCGACCTGATGCTCTCCACCCGCGTCAACCGCCACCCCGACGTCTCCGTGGTCAACGCGGCCAACCCCGTCGAGCCCGAGGACTACACCGACGGCGAAGACCTCGTCGACCCGATCCGCGTCGCCAGGCTCTTCGCCGCGGGCGGCACCATCATCATCAACAACCTCGACCAGTACAGCCCCCGGGTGCGCGCCCTGGTCTCGCAGCTCGAGGCCGAGCTCCGCGTCCACGCCCAGGCCAACCTCTACCTCACCCCCGGCGGGGCCCAGGGGTTCGCGGCCCACTACGACAGCCACGACGTGATCCTGGTGCAGGTGATCGGCCAGAAGCAGTGGCGCCTCTACGACAGCCCCAAGGGGCTGCCCATGCGCGGCGAGCGCTTCGACCCCGCCGCGACGAAGCCCGGCGAGCGCACCGCCGAGCTCCTGCTGCAGCCCGGCGGGGTGCTCTACATCCCTCGAGGGCTCATGCACGACGCCGTCGCCGTCGACGACGGCCCGTCGATGCACGTGACCATCGGGCTGCACGCCTTCCGTTGGTCCGAGGTGCTGCTCGAGGCCCTCGCCGCGCAGGCGATCGTCGACCCCGACCTGCGCGCGGGTCTCCCCCTCGGGGCGCTGCGCTCCGACGCCAGCGTCGACGCGCTCCGCGAGGCCATGCGGGCGAGGGTCGACCGGCTCATCGAGGCGATGCGCTGGGACGACGTGAGCCCTCGCCTGCTCGCGCAGTTCGACCGCGACCACAAAGAGCACCTCCCCGGCCTGATGATCGACGCCGTCTCCCCGATCACCGCGGAGACCGTCTTCGCCCGCCGGGGCGGAGTGCACTCCGAGGTCGCGCTCGACGGCGAGGCGCTGGTGCTCACGGTCGACGGCCGCAGCACGCGGTGGCCCGCGGCGGTCGCCCCGATGCTCAACGCCGCCCTCACCCACGAGGGGCCCTTTCGCATGGCCGACCTGGGCGACGACCTCGACGACCCGGGCAAGCTCACCCTGCTGCGGCGCCTGCTCGGCGAGGGCGCCGTCTCCATGGTCCGCTAGGCGCTCACTCCGGCACCCGGAAGAACCCCCAGCTCCAGTGCACGTGCGCCGCGATGTCGGCCGCCACGCCCGCGACCGCGTCGTCGCCGACCAGCTTCGCCGACTCGGCGAGCGCCCTGGCGCGGCCCCGCAGCGACACCATGTGGGCGATGTCGTCAGGGTCCGTGGCCAGGTCGGGGCGCACCCTCGCGCCCGCGTCGATGCACATCCAGTCGTAGAGCAGCGCCGTCAGCGCCTCGCGCGCCGCGCCCTCCCGGATGGGGGTCTCCTGCACGTCGGGCCATCCCATCGGGCGCACCCTCGCCACCGGGTCGCGCACCCTCCACCCCGACCAACGCCCTCCCTCGTCGAAGAGCAGTCCGATCTCCGGCGAGACCGCCAGCGCCGTCCATCGTGAGAGCGCGGCCGCGCCCGCCGCGAAGGCCTCCGCCCTCAGCGCCACGTAGCCCGTGAGCCCCAGGTCGAACACCCCGACCTCCATCGCCGGCAGCGCGAAGCCCTCCCCCTCCACCAGCGTGAGCGCGCCATGCTCTTCCGGGAGGGCCATCGCCGCGCGCCAGAGGTCCTCGTCGAAGGCCACCCGAGGCGGACGCGTCAGCCACACCTCCCTCAGCCGGCGCGTCGCCTCGTCGAAGCGCAGCGCGTCGCCGTCGTCGGTCTCCCTCGACCCGATGCCCCCCTCGGTTGTCCATTGGAGCCTCGAGCGGTCGGCCGTCCAGCGCGCCCGGAAGGCCTGCGCCCCGCTCCAGAGCGTGGCCATCTCCTGCGCCGCAGCTGGGGCCGCCACCCTCGCGCGCACCCCCTCGGCCAGCGTGCGCTCGGGGCCCTCCACCGCCTCCGCGGGGAGCGCCGCCACCGCCTCCGAGGGAGCCTCGCCTGCCAGCGCGGGGAAGGCTCCGGTAAGGGCCTCGATGCCCCTCGCCTCGGCCTCGGCGAAGGCCGCCTCGTGCAGCGCCTCCACCACCGTCGCGTCGTCGTCCGCCGACCAGCAGCGCTCCACCCACGCCGTCGAGGGCGCCTCCTCGGGGCCGTCGCCCACCGAGCGCACCCAGCGCAGCACCAGCGCGCCCGCCACCTCGCCCCGCCGCTCGGCCAGCAGCACCACGCCCCAGCGGTCGTCGCCCAGCGCCGCGGCCAGCGAGGCGCCCACCCGCAGGCTCGCCGCCCGCAGCGCGTCGTGCACTCGGGCCACGTCGCGAGGCGATCCGAGCGCCCTCCGCACCACCAGCGCCGCCGTGCGCCCAGTCCTCATCGCGCGCCGCTGCAGGGGCTCTCGGAGCTCAGTTGAGGCTGTGGGGCAGCGCCAGGGAGAAGGGGGCGATGCGCGCGTCGAAGCGGTCGCCCGACGCGTTGACCATCTGGTAGGTGCCCTCCATGGTGCCTCGCGGGGTGCGGAGCGAGCACCCGGAGGTGTACTCGAAGCTCTTGCCCGGGGGCAGCGTCGGCTGCTCTCCCACCACGCCGTCTCCTCGCACCTCCTGCACGTTGCCGTCGGCGTCGGTGATGACCCAGTGGCGCGACCGCAGCTGCGCCGTCTCGGCCCCCTCGTTGTGGATCGTCACGGTATACGCGAACACGTACTGCTGACGGCGCGGCTGCGACCGCTCGGGCAGATACTGGCTCTTCACCTGCACCCGGATTCCTCGCGTGACTGCGTTCGACACGGTGGCACGATACACGAGCGGGCCGCGGCTCGCAGGTTGCGAACAAGGGTTGCTCGCGTTAGTTCTCCGCGGGTCCTCTGGACAGGTGAAGGTCTAATGTCCATCCGAACGATTCTCCGTTATCCAGACAAGCGATTGCGCGTGAAGGCCGAGCCGGTGACCGCGGTCACGGACGAGGTCCGCGCGCTCTGTGAAGACATGGCCGAGACGATGTACGCCGCCCCGGGCGTCGGCCTCGCGGCGCCCCAGATCGGCGTCTCCCTCAAGGTGTTCGTCATCGACGTGGCCTCCGGCACCGACGACCCGAGCGAGCTGCACTACTTCATCAACCCCGAGATCACCCACCGCGAGGGCGAGACCGTCTGGGAGGAGGGCTGCCTCTCCTTCCCGGGCATCCACGAGGAGATCGAGCGGGCCGAGAAGGTCACCGTGCGCGCCACCGGCCTCGACGGCAAGGTCTTCGAGCTCAAGGCCGAGGGGCTGCTCGCCATCGCCGTGCAGCACGAGTACGACCACCTCGACGGCACCCTGATGGTCGACCGCGTCTCGCTCCTCAAGCGCCGCATGATCGACCGCGACATGAAGAAGCGCGCGCTCCAGGACGCCCGCCCCTGATCGCCGCCTCCCCGGGTTAGAGTCCCCGCCATCCTCATGCGCCCTCGCGTCGTCTTCTTCGGAACACCCGCCTTCGCCGTCCCTCCCCTCGCCGCGCTGACGAAGCTGGCCGACGTGGTGTCCGTCGTCTGTCAGCCCGACAAGCCCGTCGGCCGAGGCAACGTGGTCACCGCGCCTCCGGTGAAGCGCTTCGCCCAGGAGCACGGCATCCCGTGCCTGCAGCCGGTGAAGCTGAGAGACGGCGTGGTGGCCCAGTGGATGCGCGAGCTCGCCCCCGACGTGGCGGTGGTGGTCGCCTACGGGCGCATCCTGCCGCCCGACGTGCTGGCCGCGCCTCGCCTCGGGTGCCTCAACGTGCACGCCTCGGTGCTGCCCAGGCACCGCGGGGCTGCGCCCATCCAGTGGTCGATCCTGTCGGGCGACGCCGAGACGGGCGTGACGCTGATGAAGATGGACGAGGGGTTGGACACCGGGCCTATGCTCTCCATCCGGCGGACGCCCATCGACCCCGACGAGACCTCCCCCTCGCTCTCCGACCGGCTCTGCTCTCTGGGCGTGACGCTGCTCGAAGAGGAGCTCGGCCACTACCTCGCCGGGCTCCTCACGCCGGTTCCGCAGGACCACGCGCGCCACACGCTCGCGCCGCCGCTCACCAGGGAGATGGCCGCGATGGACTGGAGGCGCTCCGCCCGGGCGCTCCACGACCAGGTGCGGGGGCTCACCCCGTGGCCTGGCACCTCCACGACCCTCGGGGCGCGGCGGCTGATGGTGCACGCCACCAGGCTCGACGACGCGCCGACGGTGATCGCTGGCGCCCCGGGCGAGGTGGTCGCGGTGACCCGAGACCGGGTGTGGGTGGCGACCGGGGAGGGCCTGCTGGGCCTTACGGAGCTGCAGCTCGAGAACAAGAAGAGGCTGGCCGCGAGGGAGTTTCTCGCGGGTCATCCGCTGCGGCCTGGGACGATGCTGGGGGACGCGTGAAGATCTACACGAAGACCGGAGACGACGGGCAGACGGGGCTCTTTGGCGGGGCTCGGGTCTCCAAGGCGAGCCCGAGGGTAGAGGCCTACGGCACCATCGACGAGCTCAACGCGGCGATCGGCGTGGCGAGGGCCGCTGGGGTCGGCGAGGAGCTCGACGTGCTGCTGAGCGCCGTACAGAGCGAGCTGTTCAACCTCGGGGCCGAGCTTGCGACGGTGCCCGGCAAGGAGGCGCTGCTGAAGATCCCCCTGCTGGACGAGCGCCAGATCGCGAAGCTCGAGGCGGCCATCGACGTGAGCGAGGCGGCGCTCCCCCCGCTGAAGAACTTCATCCTCCCAGCGGGCACCCCCGGCGCCGCGGCGCTGCACCTGGCGCGCACCGTCTGCCGCCGGGCCGAGCGGGCGCTGGTGGGCCTGCCCGAAGACGAGGCCGCCCGGGCCGAGCTCAAGATCTACCTCAACCGCCTGAGCGACCTGCTGTTCTCCCTGGCCAGGCAGGTCAACCTTCGCGCGGGCGTCGAGGACGACCCCTGGTCGCAGCGGAGCGTCCCAGCGATCCCGTAGACAAGCGCCATCGGGCCGTGGCACTGAACACGTGTCCAGATGCCCATCGACGAACGCCGACGCGCATGGCTCTCCAGGGTCGATGAGCACAAGGCCCTCGCCCGGCTGCTTCGGGCCAACAGGCTCCTCGGCGAAGACCGGGTGCGCTACGACGCGCTCACCCGCTCGCTGCTGAGCGAGCTGGCCTCACCCGTGGCGGTCGAGGAAGTCGTAGGTGTCGCGCCAGCACTGCTGGGCCTGAGAGCGCCAGACGAAGGCGTGGAAGGCGTGGATGCCGCCCGGGTAGTACCGGGCCTCCGCGGTGACGCCGAGGGCGTCTAGCGCTCGGGCCATGCGGCGGGTGTCGCGGAGCAGCGGGTCGGCCGTGCCCACCGGGAGGAAGAAGGGAGGCAGCGGGTGCGCCGGGCGCTCGGCCCGCTCGAAGAGGCAGAGCGGGTCGGCCAGGTCGAGGGAGGGCGCCGTGCTGGTGCCGAGGTAGGCGTCGGAGACCTCCTCCACGCGGTCGGCGATCCACCATGGGAGCTTGTGGTCTCGGCGGTAGCGGGCGGTGTCCGAGACCTGGAAGAGCCCGCACGAGGCGACCACCGCTCGGGGCCGGACGCCCGCGTCGAAGACCCTGCGCGCATAGGCCTCGGGGCGCTCGTAGCAGGCCGCGACGGCGAGGGAGGTCACCAGGTTGGCCCCGGCCGACTCGCCCGCCACGACGACCCGGGAGGGGTCACCGCCGTAGCGGGAGGCGTGGGCCAGCACCCACTCCCAGGCGGCGCAGGTGTCCTCGAGGCCGGCGGGGAAGGGGTTGGCCGGGGCGAGGCGGTAGGAGGCGTTGAAGACCAGCCAACCGCGGCGGGCGAAGGCCAGGGCCATGACCCAGTGGGTGTCCTTGGAGAGGATGCGGAAGCCGCCGCCGTGGACGTAGAGAAGGACGGGGTGGGGCCCCGGGCCGGCGGGCTTGTAGACGTCGAGGAGGTGCTCCGGGGAGCCGTCGTCGAGGTAGGGGACGTCTCGGATGCGCTCGACGCCGTGGGCCTTCGGGTCGGCCAGCGGGTGCAGCGCCCCGGCGCGGGAGGCCCCGCGGAAGAAGCCGTCGACCACCGTGGCGCCGATCGCGCGGCGGAGCGTGTGGAGCCTTCCCGGGGGATCGTTGGACATGGGTTGGTTCTAGCCTGTCAGGGAGACTCGGCGATGGGGAGCTCGTCCTTCGGGTCGCCGACCATCCAGCGGTCGAAGAAGCCCAGGAAGTCGAAGGGCACCGGCTCGCCGCGGATGCCGAGGCGGTCGTCGAAGTCGACGATGGCCAGCGCCCCGTCGGCCACGGCGCCGGGCTTCTTCTTCCTGGCTCCGGCCTTCGACGAGGTGAAGCACCAGCCGCCTTCGCCCGCGTCGCCCTCGCCGCGAGAGATGCGCAGCAGGTCGCCGGTCTTCACCTTGGCGTCGAGGGCCGGCACCGCGAGCTGCACCGAGGGCTGCAGGCCGGGGGCCACGCCCGTCCAGCCGAACTCGTCGAGCAGCACGCCGAAGCCGTTGTGCTGGCGGTAGAAGGTGCGGAGCTCGGAGGGGAGCTCCCAGCCCGCGGCGGTGAACTCGGGCGTGGGGTCGGGGGGGCCGCCGATCCAGAGCGTGGGGCCCGAGCGCTCGGGCAGCGCGTACACCAGGAACCACCCTCCCAGGTCGGGCGCGTCGTCCTGGGGCTTGTGCCGGACGGCGCAGGTGAGGGTCGCGCCGGAGAGCCGCTTGAGCAGCCTGGGCAGGTGCTGGGCGAGCGGGCCGAAGGCCGCCGTGGCGAGCTCAAGCGGGGTCGCGGCCTCGGGCCACGGGCACTCCGGGTGGCCGAGCTCGACGACCTCCGCCGCCCACGCCGGGTGCTCGCAGGCGAGCAGCACCCGCACGCCGTCGCGGCCGTGCTCGGCGAGCAGCGAGGTGCGGAGCTTTGCATCGGGGATGTAGGAAGCCCCCGCCTTCATGGTCTTGCGGGTGGAGGTGATCAGGGACTTCAGCCCCGCGGTCGAGAGGGTCATGGGCTGCACTTCTAAGCACAAACCCGCCCTCCGCGCGCCAGGGAATTTGCTCCGGGATGTCCTATCCGAAGTGGTGCGCCGAGATGCGGGCGTTGAGCACCGACCCCTGGAAGGCGGTGCGGCCGCGGTCGCCGCCCGCCGCTCCTGCGATGACCATCAGCGGCAGCAGGTGCTCCTCCCTGGGGTGGGCGAGGCGGGCGCCCGGGGCGGTGGACCAGGCCACCAGCCGGCGGTCGCGCTCCGCGGCGTCGAGGGCGATGGTCTCGTTGAGCCAGGTGTCGAAGGTGGCCGACATGGTCTGCACCTGCTGCCTGGGCAGCCCGAAGGCCCTCATGTTGTGGAAGCTCATTCCGCTGCCGAGGATGAGCACCCCCTCGTCTCGCAGCGGGGCGAGCGCCCGGCCCATGGCGAGGTGCTCCGCGGGGTCGAGCCCCTGCTTCAGCGAGAGCTGCACCGTCGGGATGTCGGCCTCGGGCCAGGCGAGCTTCATCGGGACGAAGGTGCCGTGGTCGAAGCCGCGATCGGCGGAGGCGGCGGTCTCGAAGCCCTGCGCGCCGAGGAGCGAGCGCACCCTGCCCGCGAGCTCGGGGTCGCCTGGGGCGGGCCAGGTGATGCGGTACGACTCCTCGGGGAAGCCGTAGTAGTCGTAGAGCATCGGGGGGCGGGCGGCGGTCATCACCGTGGGTCGGGCCTCCTCCCAGTGGGCGGAGACCATCAGCACGGCGCGAGGGCGCGAGGGCCCGAGGGTCTTGAGCGAGCGGATGTACGCGGCGAGCGAGGCCAGCTCGGCGGGGTCGCCGAGGCCGTCGACGAAGGGCCAGGGGCCGCCCCCGTGGGGGAGGAAGGCGACGGGCTGGCGAGAGGTGGAAGGGGTCATGGTGCGGACCTCCGTGCGGGGTCGATGGTTGTCCTGGGTGCAGCCAGGAAGGGCCGAGAGCGCCGCGCCCGCCACGGCGGCGAGCGCCTGGCGGCGGGTGAGGCCATCGTCGTTTCGGTCGTTCATGGGATGACTGAAGGTGCGGGCGAGCGGCCCCGATCACAAGCGCCAGGGAGGGAACACCGGGTTTCCGGATTGGAAACAAGGACCCCGCTGGAGGGGTCGAAGGTTGCTGGGAGAGGGACTACTGGCCGAAGCGGGCGACGAGGGCCCTGGCGCGCTCGATGAAGGCCGCCTGGTGGTGGCGCTCGAACTCTCCCCAGGTGGTGAAGGTCTTCGGGTCGACCATGCGGTCGACGAAGAGAAGGCCGTCGAGGTGGTCGACCTCGTGCTGGAAGGTTCCGGCGGTGAGGCCTCGCACGATGCGGTCGATGGGATGGCCCTCGCGGTCGAGGGCGGTGACCCTGATCTCCGTCGCCCTCGGGGCCACACCTCGGAAGCCGGGCACCGAGAGGCAGCCCTCGTAGTTGTCGAAGCGCTCGTCGGTGCGCATCTCGATCACCGGGTTGACCAGCACCGTCAGCGGAACCTGCGGCTTGTACGGGTACCTCGGGTTGTTGTTGACCTCGATGGCGCACACCCGCACGGGCTCGTAGATCTGCGTGGCCGCGAGGCCCGCGCCGTTGGCGTCGCGCATCGTCTCCACGAGGTCGTCGATGAAGCGCTGGAAATCCGGGGTCGCCAGCTCGGCCAGGCTCACCTCTCGGGCGGGCTGGCGGAGCACCGGGTGACCGATCTGAGCAATCTTCCTGATGGCCATTGCTGCGTGTTCTAGCAGGCGCCGCGCGCGGCGGGATACCCTCCGCGGCCGTGACCCGCTCCCTGTCTCTCGGCCTCCTCGCCTGCACCCTGGGCTGCTCCCTCGGCTCCTCGGTGGTCGGAGGCCCGGCCCTTGACTCCGGTACCCCCTCGGACTCCCCGGTCGCCGACCTCGGCCCCTCGGAAGACCGCGAGGACGTCCCCGAGGCCGACCTGGGATCCATCACGGACGTCGCGGCCACCGACGCTCCCGACGCCCCTCCCTTCGGTCGCCCTGTGCTCCCCGGGCCGAGCCGCTCCTCCGCGGTGGCCATCACCTCCGACGACCGCGTGGCCGTCGCGGTCAACCGCAGCGCCCACTCGGTGTCCGTCTTCCGTCTCACGGGTCGCTCGCCCCTCTCGGCCGAGCGCGTCGTCGAGCTGAGCACCGGCGCGGGCAGCGAGCCCTGGTCCGTCGCGCTCTCTCCCGATGACGACACCGCGTACGTCACGCTGCGACGCGAGGGTCAGCTCGTTCGCATCGACGGCCTCCACGGAGCGCCCACCCTCTCGGCCACCCGGGCGCGGGTCGGCGCCGAGCCCACCGGGGTCGCGCTCAGCCCATCGGGCCGCACCGTCTTCGTCTCCAACTGGGGCGAAGGGACCGTCTCCGTCCTCGACGCCTCCACCCTCGCGGTCACCGACACGCTCGACCTCAACGCAGCCCTCGCCAGCGGCGGATACCTCGGCGCCGGGGTCGCCGCCCGCCATGGCCTCGCCCACCCGCGGGCGCTCGCGGTCACCAACGACGGCGACGCCGACGAGTCCGACGAGGCGCTCTACGTCACGGAGTTCTTCGCCCAGCGCCGAGGCACCCCCGGCCCGACGGGCCTCGAGCGCTTCGACCAGAGCCACGTCGGCGTCGTCTACCGCTACACCCTCGGCGCTCGCGCCCTCACCGCCACCCCCATCGCCCCTGCCGCCGACATGGGCTTCCGCGGCACCGACGGCGCCGCCGCGGGGTGTTTTCCCAACCAGCTCTCCTCGCTCGCCATCGCCTCGGGGCGCGTCTATGTGACGGCCCTCTGCGAGTCTCCCCGCGGCCCGGTGGGCCCCGTCGCTCCGCCTCCCCCTCCGTCCGATGCGGGAGCCCCTGCCGATGCCTCGGTGGTCGATGTCCCGACGGACGCCTCCTCCGACGCGGGAGCGCCTGCGGTGGCTCCGCTCGACCCTTCGCTGCTCAACGTCCGCACCCAGCACACCGGGGCGATCTTCGTGATCGACCACGCCACCGGGGCCGAGCTCCCTTCGCAGCGGGTGCTGCTCAACGCCCGCTTCTTCGCGCTCTACGAGGGCCGCCGGGTCGCCGACGACGCCTCCCGTCGCTATCCGCTGTTGCCTGTCGACCTGGTGTTCCAGCCGTTGGTGGCAGGGAGCACCGTGGGGGCGACGGTGGCCTGGGTGGTCGGCTACGGCAGCGACGCCCTCTTCCGGGTGCGCTTCAGCCCGTCGGGATCTCTGGTCGAGGTGGGCAACCCCACGGTCGCGACGCTCCCCCACTTCATCGACCTCGGGGCCGCCGCCACGCCCGCGAGGCTGCCCTACGGGCTCGCCATGACCTCCAGCGGAGCGAGCGCCGTCAGCGTGCAGGAGCACTCCCGCAACGTTGCGCTGGTGGCCTTCTCCAACCAGTCGGTGAGCTCGGTGGTGGAGTCGAGCGCCGCGCCCGCCGGGGCCGCGGCCCAGGTCGCCGACGGCAGGAGGCTCTTCGTCACCGGCCTCGGCCGCTGGTCGCTCAAGGGCCAGGGGTGGAACTCCTGCGAGGCCTGCCACCCCGACGGCCTCTCGGACGGCGTCACCTGGTACTTCGGTCGAGGCCCGCGGCAGACGCCCGCCCTCGACGGAACCGTCGACGCCATGGGGACGCCGCGCGTCATGGGATGGTCCGCGGTCTTCGACGAGGTGGCGGACTTCGAGCTCAACGTGCGAGGCAACTCCGGCGGCGTAGGGGCCGTGGTGCACCGCGCCGGGGACGGGGCCACGCCTCCGAGGGTGTCTCCCGAAGACCGCATCGTGTTCGATGGCAGCACGGTCACGGGGATGCAGCCGCGCACCGCCACCCCGCAGGACGGCCTCTCCGGGTCGATCGACTCCATCGCCACGCCCGCGGGCACGGGAACGCCTCGCAGCGTGCTCACGGACTGGTCGCTGATCGGGCGCTACCTCGGGGAGATCCGCACGCCGAGGCCTCCGTCGACGGGCAGCGAGGAGGACGTGCGCGAGGGACGGCGGATCTTCTCCCAGGCGGGCTGCGACGGCTGCCACGGGACGGCCCGGTGGAGCCTCTCGCGGAGGTTCTATGTGCCCGGCGAGGGGAGCAACGACCGGGTGACGGGCTCGCTCATCACCCGGCGATGGACCCGCCCCAGCGGCGCTCCGTCGGCGCTGATGCCCGAGGGAGGCACCTTCCGTCGCTCCCCCTTCGAGGCCGCCAGCGACCAGATCGCGTGCGCGCTGAGAGACGTAGGGACATGGGCGTCGGGGCGTGGCGTGGCGCCGGAGGGGGTCGACCTGCTGGAGGTGCGCGCCGACATGGCCACGGTCTCGCAGGGGGCGACGGGCTACAACCCTCCCTCGCTGCTGGGGGTCGCCCACGGGGCGCCGTACTTCCACGCGGGCAACGCGCGCACGCTGGAGGAGGCGCTGGGTCCGCGCTTCGCGACGCACCGGGACGTGTACGCTCCGACGGGGATGTTCGAGGGGGCGGGCGGCGCGGTGCGCTTGCGCCAGCTGCTGGCCTTCGTGAGCAGCATCGACGAGCGCACCGAGGCGATCGCGACGCCCTCGCGCATCGGCGGCAGCAGCGGCTTCGACCCCGACGTGTGCGGTCAGCTGCGGTAGGGGGCGGCTCTGTTGTGCCCGCGGGTTTGAAAGCCTATGGGCCTGGGGTACGGCGTGCGGCCTCTGCATCGTCGTGCAGCGCCTGACCCCAGGCAACATCAGGTGGCCACCTTCGCGCGACGCGAAGGTTGCAGGGGGGACGCGGAGGCGCGACGCGGGTGGATGCGGAGCGAGCGCGGCGAGGTTGAGGGCGGGCGCGACGGTCTGCCGGACGGGCCGTGCGACGACGGCGACAGCGAACACCCCTGCAACCTTCGCGTCGCGCGAAGGTGACCACCTGATGTTGCCTGGGGTCAGGCGCTGCACGACGACGCAGAGGCCGCACGCCGTACCCCAGGCCCATAGGGTCTCAGACCCTCGGGCACAGCGCTCAGCGCGGTCGTGACTTCCCGAGCAGCTCGACGCCCAGCCCGTTGGGGTCACTCCGCACCCGCTCGATCAACGCCTCGGCGGCCTCGCGGTGCCGCTCGCTCTCCTCCCCGCTCGTGCGCGCGGCGAGGCGCTGCTCCGCGCGGGCGCGGCCCAGCATCAGCTCGTACACGTGCCACATCGACGCGAGGCCCTCGCCAGCCCCGGTCGCCCAGGTGCCGATGCGCCACTGTAACCCCTCGGCCTCGGAGAGCGCGTCGATCGCCGCGGCGTCGTCGCCCGCGCGCTCGAAGTCGCCCGCGCGCCGCTCGAGCAGCGCGAGGCAGCGCTCGACGGCGTCGTAGTCGCCGGCAGCCACCGCGGCGCGCAGCCCTTCGAGCTCGGCGTCGGTCTCGTGCGTGGACATCGCCCCGGTCACTCCGTGCGCTGGATGACGTGAAACCCGAAGGGCGTCTCCACGATGCCGGAGATCTCGTCGACCTCCAGCGCGAAGGCCCCTTCCTCGAAGGCGCGCACCATCCGTCCCCGACCGAAGCGACCGAGGGACCCTCCGCGATCGCCAGCCCCGGGCTCGTCGGAGTACTCGCGCACCAGGGCGGCGAAATCCTCCCCGGCGCGGGCGCGGCGGAGGGCCTCCTCGGCGCGGGCGCGGGCCCCGGCGGCGGTGCGGGTGATGGACTCCGGCGCGTGCTCGCTCCCGGCGTACATCACCAGCAGGTGGCGAGCGGCGATCTCCCTCGGGCGGCGGGTTCCGCCGTCGCGGGCCGTGGCGACCTCGACCTCCCCGGTCGACTCCCCGGCGGCGGGCGCGGTGACCGGGTGAGCCCGATCAGAACAGCTCGCTCGAGCGAGCAGCAAAGCCAGTCCAGCAATCACGATGCGCATCCGCGGAAGTAACCATGGGGCCGCCGCGGGCGTCTACGTCAGCCCTTCTTCGCCAGCAGCCCTTCACGGAAGCGCTTCGCCTGCGCGGCGATGTCCACCACCTGAAGGGGCGCCTCGCTGTTGAAGGTCTCCGACGCCATCATCCCCTCCGGCAGCGTCGGAAGCGTCAGGAACCTCGTCTGCATCGTGGTCTTCGCCCCTCCCCGGCTGGCCGCCCGCTTCACCGCGCGCATCAGGTAGAGCTGCTCCTTGGCGCGCGTCACGCCCACGTAGAAGAGCCGGCGCTCCTCGCCCGCGTCGATGGTCGACAAGATGTCCGTCGCCCGGGGAGCGTCCGTGCGCGAGTGGGGGATGATCCCCTCCTCGCAGCCCAGGAAGAACACCGTCCCGAACTCCAACCCCTTGGAGCCGTGGAGGGTGCTCAGGGTCACCTGGTCCTGGTGCTGTTCTTCCTCTTCGGCGAAGCGGAGGGTGAGCCGTTGCAGCACCGCGCCCACCTCTCCGATGGTCGTCGCCGCGGCCTTGTCCATGGTCTTGAGAAGCTGCTCGACGTTGCCCCATCGCCTCGACGCCACCACCGCGGTCGGACCCGCCGCGAAGATGTCCTCCTTCAGCTTGATGGTGCGCGCCACCTGCGCGGCCACGGTGCTCAGCCCGACGCCCTTCTCCAGCTGCACCCGCGTCGCCCTCACGATGCGCGCGAAGCCCAGCAGCGACTCCCTCGTGCTCGCCGAGAGATCGGGGATCGTCGCCGAGTGCTCGGCGGTCTCCAGCAGCGCCACCCCTCGGGCCAGCGAGTACTTCTCCAGCCGGTGCAGCGTGACGTCCCCGATGCCCCGCGCGGGGTAGTTCACCACCCGGCGGAAGGAGATCTCGTCGTGCGGATACACCGCGAGGCGCAGGTAGGCGATGAGGTCCTTCACCTCGCGGCGCTCGTAGACCGAGGTGCCGCCGATGAGCCGGTAGGGGATGTTGTTGAGCCGCAGCGCCTCCTCGATGCCTCGCGAGAGGAGGTTGGAGCGGTAGAGCACCCCGATCTCCTTCTTCTTGTACCCCTTGGCCAGCAGCTTCTGGATCGTCCCGAAGACGAACTTCACCTCCCCCTCGCCGCTGTCGCAGTGGACCACCTTCACGGGCGATCCCCCCTCGCGGTCGGTGAAGAGGCGCTTGGGGAAGGCCCTCACCTGGCCCTCCATGATCGCGTTGGCCACCTCCAGCACGGGCCTGCGGGAGCGGTAGTTCTGCTCCAGCGCGAGCTTCTTGGCCCCGGGGAAGTGCGTCCCGAAATCGATCACGTTGGCGATGTCGGCCCCGCGCCAGCCGTAGATCGACTGGTCGTCGTCCCCGACGCAGAACACGTTGCCCGTCGTCCCCACCAGCTGCTTCACCAGCAGCAACTGAGCCCGGTTGGTGTCCTGAAACTCGTCCACCAGCAGGTAGCGCATCTTGGCGCGCCACTTCTCCCGGGTGGCCTCGTCCTCGGTGAGCTTCTGCAGGGGCCACAGGATCAGGTCGTCGAAGTCGAGGGCCCTCAGCCGCTTGAGCGCCGCCTGGTAGCGCGGGTACACCCACGCCGCGAGCTCGTCGTACTCGTTGGCCTCCCCCGGGGCCACGAGCTCCTCCGGGGCGCACATGGCGTTCTTCGCGTGGGAGATGCGGGCGAGGATGGCCCCGGAGTCGAGGCGCTTGCCGTCCACCTCCGTCGGCCGCTCCCTCAAGATCTCCTTGATGAGACCGCCGGTGTCGGCCGCGTCGTAGACCACGAAGGCGCTCCCCCTCGGCATCTCCCTCCGCACGATCTCTCCGCCCAGGGCGTGGAAGGTGGAGATCCACACGTCCTTGGCGGAGGGGCCCACCACGCCGAGCAGCCGCTCCTGCATCTCCTCGGCGGCTTTATTGGTGAAGGTAAGCGCGGCGATGGTGCGAGGCAGGTTGCCGATCTCGATCAGCCGGGCGATGCGCTGGGTGATGACCCGGGTCTTGCCGGAGCCCGCGCCAGCGAGCACCAGCGCCGGACCCGCGCCGTGCGCCACCGCCGCGAGCTGGGCGGGGTTCAGGGGGAAGACGCTCATCGGAGGGAGCGGTACTTACGCCGAGCCCGGCGCCCGCGCTACCGGCGGTCGTACACGCAGCGGAAGCCCAGGTCGCGCTCCCGGGCTCCCCTCGGTCGCCTCATCCTCGCGGTGGTCCTCGCCAGGAAGATCGGCAGGTCGAAGGCCCCGCCGCGCACCACCCGCTCCGAGCCGTCGGCCGGTCCCTCCGGGGCCGCGGTGCGGTCGGGGGGATAGCCCGCCCCGTCGACGGAGGCCCGGTCGGCCACCCACTCCAGCACGTTGCCCGCCATGTCGAGCGCCCCCTCGGGCGAGGCCCCGCTCGGGAACGATCCCACCGGCGCCGCCTGGGAGTGGCCGTCCTCCTCGTCGCGGCACCCGGGCTCCACCGCCCCGTGGTTGAGCCTCCCTGGATCCGCCACCCATCCCCAAGGGAAGCTCCTCCCGTCCCTGCCCCTCGCGGCGCGCTCCCACTCCGCCTCGGTGGGCAGCCTCCCCCCCGCCCAGGCGCAGTAGGCCGCCGCGTCGTCCCAGCGCACCCCCGTCACCGGCAGCGTCGCCCCGCCCGTCTGCGGCGTCCCCGGGGCGTCGAGCGGAGGGGCGCAGCGCCCCCGGCCCACGCAGCGGTCGTAGGCCGCGACGGTCACCTCCGTGCGGTCGATGCCGTAGGGGGGGAGCCACACCTCGTGGGCCATCGCCTCGTGGGCGAAGTAGTCCGCGCCGCAGACCGCGTTGAGGAAGCTGTCCACCTCGCAGAGCCGGAGCTGGAGGTTGAAGCCAGCGCCCACCCCAGGGTCCGGCGCGGAGCCTCCTCGGGCGGACGCGAAGCGCTCCACGGCGCGGATGCACATGGTCCTCGCCTGGTCGATGCCGGCGGGGTCGGAGCCCATGAGGAAGGTCCCTGCCCCGATGCGGAGCACCGGCGGGGGCGACGGGGTGACGACGCTTACTTCACCGGGTATGGCCGCGGCCGGGAGCGGCGACTGCGCGCTCGCCCACGCGGCACCGAGGCCGAGGCCGAGGGCCAGCGCGGGGGCGGCGAGGCGGCGGAGTGTCGGTCGCGCGGGGGTCATCCGTGGGTGATAGGGGGATTGTTTACACCCGATGGATGCAGCATAAGCAGCGCCGCCCCTATGACAGATACCCCTGAATCGAACGCTCTCCCCGTCACCCGCGCCGGCTACGTCGCGCTGGTGGGCCGCCCCAACGTGGGCAAGAGCACCCTCCTCAACGCCCTCGTAGGCGAGTCCCTCTCCATCGTCACCCCCAGCCCGGAGACCACCCGCGACCGCGTCATGGCGGTGGTCACCCGTCCCCTCGGGCTGCCGGCGCAGCTCGTGATCGTCGACACCCCTGGAATCCACCGCCCGCACCGCAAGCTGGGCGAGTACATGAACGCCGAGGCCCGCGCCGCCGCCGAGGGGGCCGACGTGGTGGTCATGGTCGTCGACGCCAGCGACGGCATGGCGGGCCCCAGCCGGGAAGAGCACGTGCTCGAAGCCCTCTCGGGGGTGACGAAGCCCGTCTTCCTGGTGATCAACAAGATCGACCGGGTGAAGAGCCGCGAGGCGCTGCTGCCGCTCATCGAGGCCTACTCGAAGAAGCGCGAGTACTTCGCCATCGTCCCCATCGCCGCGGAGAGGGACGACGGCATCGGGCACCTGATGCGCGCGCTGGTGGAGGTGCTGCCCGAGGGCCCGGCGCTCTTCGCCGACGACACGCTCACCGACCGGCCGGAGAAGTACTTCGTGGCCGAGCGCATCCGTGAGGCGGTCATCGGAGAGACCGGCGCCGAGGTGCCGTACGTGACCGCGGTGGAGATCGAGAGCTACGACGAGCGGCCGACGGTGCCGCGCATCCGGGCGGCGATCCACGTGGAGCGCGACGGGCAGAAGAAGATCCTGGTGGGAGCCGGGGGAGAGCGCATCAAGGCGATCGGCGCGAGGGCGCGGTCGAGCATCGAGCAGTTTCTGGGCAAGCAGGTCTTCCTCGAGCTGTGGGTGCAGGTGACGCCTGACTGGACGCGCAACGCCGACGCGCTGAAGAACCTCGGGTACGTGCAGGCAGAAAAGAGCGACACGAAATGAGCCGCAGCGATCGGGCAGAGCTGCCCGCAGAGGTTCGGGTCGCCCGCGGCAACCGCCCGCTGGTGGCCATCGTGGGGCGGCCCAACGTGGGCAAGAGCACCCTCTTCAACCGCCTGGTGGGCAAGCACCTGGCGATCGTGCAAGACGAGCCGGGCGTGACGCGCGACCGGCACTTCGCCGACGCCGAGGTGCGCGGCCGGGCCTACGTGCTGGTCGACACCGGGGGCTTCGAGCACGACGCCAAGGACGCGATGATGTCCGGCGTGCGCGACCAGGTGAAGCTGGCCGTGGCCGAGGCCGACCTGGTGATCTTCGTGGCCGACGGCACGGTGCCCCTCACCGAGGCCGACCACGAGGCGCTCAAGCTGCTTCGCAAGGCGGGCAGGCCGGTGATCTACCTGGCCAACAAGGCCGACAGCGCCTCTCGGGCCATGGAGGCGATGGAGCTGTACCGCGCCGGCGCCGACCAGGTGATCGCGGTGAGCGCGCTGCACGGGCGGGGCCTGGTCGAGCTCGACGCCGCGCTCGAGAAGCTGATGCCCGAGGACACGGCGGACGACGTTCCGCTGGATGAGAACGTGGCGCGGGTGGCGGTGGTGGGGAGGCCCAACGCGGGCAAGAGCTCGCTCATCAACAAGCTCATCGGCACCGAGCGGCTGCTGGTGACGGACGTTCCGGGCACGACCCGCGACGCCATCGACACGCTCGTGACCAAGGGGGACAAGCAGTACGTCTTCGTCGACACGGCGGGCATCCGGCGCAAGCGCTCGGTGTCGGCGCCGGTGGAGATGACCAGCGTGATGCAGGCCATCCGGGCGATGGAGCGCTGCGACGTGGTCGTGGTGCTGCTCGACATCACCGAGAACCTCTCGGACCAGGACCTGAGGCTCATCGCGCTGGCGGAGGAGCGGGGTCGCGCGGTGATCCTCGGGCTCAACAAGGTCGACAAGGTCGACATGTCGACGGAGCGCAAGGCGGTGGCCGAGGCGCACCGCAAGCTCACCTTCGCGCCGTGGATCCCGATCATGAAGATGTCCGCCAAGGCGGGCCGGGGGACGAGCAACCTGCTGGCGATGGTCGACCGCGCGTGGGAGTCGCACGGCAAGCGCATCGGCACGGGCGAGGTCAACCGCTTCTTCGAGGAGGTGATCCAGAAGCACCCGCCGCCCGTTCACGCGGGCCGCTCGCCGCGCATCTACTACATCAGCCAGGTGGGCACGCACCCGCCGCGCTTCGCCGCGGTGGTGAACTACATCGAGGCCATGGCCGAGAGCTACGCGCGCTACATGCAGAACCAGCTGCGCGAGCACTTCGGCTTCGAGGCGGTCCCGGTGAGGGTGAGCTTCCGGGCGAAGCGCAAGCGGGATGACCTGTCGGGAGGTCCGCCGAAGCCCTCGATGCAGGCCAACAAGCCGCGCCGCGGGCGCTGAGCGGGAGCGACCAGCGAGGCTTCTCGCCTTGCGGCGCTGCGATCACTCGTGGCATTCCCGCCGACGTGCCCCGTCCGACACCGATGACCATGGCCGTGGGCGGGGCGGCCGCCGATCTGGTCTCGGCAGCCCTACGTCACATCCGGGACGCCGAGCACCTCGCCGACTTGAGCGGGCCCCACCCCTCGCCCGATCAGGCCTACCACCTGGCGGGGTATGCCCCCGAATGCATGCGCAAGGCGACGCTGGGCATCCGGTGGTTCGACAAGGCCATCGGGCACCGCTTCGATGATGCGGCCGAGCGTGTGATCGACTTCGCAGTGGCGATGGAACCCATGGCGCTGCGGTACAATCCCACCGATCGCGGCAACCGCTTTCCGGCGATGGCGCGTTGGCGTGAGGATGTCCGTTATCTCCGCACCGGGAGCATCGACCTGGAGGTGGTCCGAGCGTGCGTTGGGGAAGCGCGTGAGGCGGTGGACGAGACGTTGTTCGCGCTCTGGGCCGACGGTCGCATCGAGGACAGGGTACTCCCGTGATGACCTTCGATGACGTGCTGCCCTCGGCGGCCAGGGTGTGCGAGGCGGCGCCGGGCTTCGATCGGGTCGCACGTTGCGCACTGGTGCGCGACCTGCGCGGGCACGTCCGCCTCGTGCTCGACCGCGGCCTGACGGGAACCCCTGTCGATCCGGAGGCGCTGGCGGCAGCCCTGAAGGCGGAGCTCGGGCCTTGGTTCGTGGAGCCCATCTTCATGACGGAGAGCCCGCAGGAGCGCGGTCGGCTCGCACGCATGGTGTTCGAGCAGGCCAGGCCGTGGGCGCCGTCGTGGCAGGACGTGGCGCGCGGCGAGACCGTGCGGGGACGCGCGGGCGTCTGGTGGCTGCTGGAGCGTCGTCTTTCGAAGGAGGAGTGGCTGTCGTCGACCGGGAGTGACAGCGAGCCTCCGTGGCCGCTCCACGAGAAGACGCCCGGGGTCGTGACGTTCTACTCCTTCAAGGGTGGGGTCGGGCGCACGACCTCGCTGGTCTCGTGCGCGTGGCAGTTCGCGCGTCAGGGCAGGCGGGTGGTGGCGATCGACCTAGACCTGGAGGCACCGGGGCTGGGTTCGCTGCTGGACGTCGAGACGGAAAGGGGGGTGTTGGACTTCGTGGTCGATCACCTCGCGACGGGATCGACCTCCCTGCACGGGCTCCACGGCGCCGCGCGCGCGTTGGGTGATGAGGCCGAGCGGGTGACGGTGCTACCTGCAGGGCGCCTCGGCGTGTCCTTCCTCGAGAAGCTGGGGAGGCTCGATTTTGCCGGGAGCGATCCCTGGAAGGTGGAGCACCGCAGCCCCGTCGAGCGGGCGTTGGAAGATCTCCTGCTGGCGGTTCGTCGCGAACTCAAACCTGATTACATCCTGATCGACTCGCGGGCCGGACTGCACGATCTCGCGGGGCTCTCGCTGCACCGGCTCGCGCACGTCGACGTGCTGGTCGGCCGGGCGAGCGGCCAGGGGTACGACGGACTCGACCTGACCATCGAGGCGCTCGCGGCTCGCAAGGGAGCGGCCCGGATGAGCACGGTGATCCTCCATACGATGACCCCCGAGGACCAGACCTCCGGAGAGGGGGAAGCCGAGATCAAGGCGTTCCGCGAGCGGTGCTGGCGTGCGTTCGAGCGCTTCGTCTATCCGCCCAACACCATCAGCGAAGACACGGCTGACGCGCACCACATCCCGGTCGCGGTGCCCTTCGACTCGGCCTTGACCCGGTTTCGAACCGTTGGGGGCGTCGAGCGGGCGTTCTTCGGCCCCGCGTACGCGCAGCTGCTCGCGCGTATCGAGACGCTCTGCACACCGGAGGACCCCACATGAGCGAGCCCTCTCGTGACGACCTGCTCCGCGACCTCGCGAGCCTCGCCGGAGGCGACACCGACGTGGCCGTGCATCGACGGGACTTCCTGCCAACGCCTGCCCACCGCCGGGCGCTGGGGCTCGACGTGGTGGTGGTGCGCGGAGCACGCGGCGCCGGAAAGACGGCGCTCTTCAAGCTGGCGAGCGGCATCACCGACGTGAAGGTGCTGCGGACCTTCTTCGAAGACGAGCGGCTGCCCGAGGCGAAGTGGGTGGACGCATTCTCGGTGGGCAACATGGCCCACCCCGACGTGACGGTGCTCGAGAGCTACGCACCTGAAGCGAGTGATCCTGCGCTGCGGGCGTTCTGGATGACCCACCTCCTGCGTCGGTTGCTGGAAGACGGCGCCATCGCGGTCGATGTGCCGGAGGCGCTCAAGGCGATCTGGCCAGCGCCCGCGGCGGACCTCGCGACGTGGCTACCGGTGGCGGAGAAGCACCTCGGGGTGGTCAGCGCGGCGCTCGACACCGCCGAGCGACAGCTCGCGGCGGCGGACCGCTACGTGTTCGCGGCCTACGACAGCCTCGACCTGCTCGGGCAGTTCGACCACGGGGTGCGCCGCCGGTACGTCAGCACGTTGCTGTCGATGTGGCTCTCGCTCTCGACGCGCTACCGGCACCTGCGCGGCAAGGTGTTCCTGCGGGAGGACTTGTTCGACCCGGCGGAGCTCGGGTTCGTCGATGCCTCGAAGCTGCGAGCGCGGTCGGAGTCGCTCGACTGGGGCGACGAGGCCCTCTACCGGCTGGTGGTGCGTCACCTTGCGAACGCGAGCGAGGACAGTCGGGAGATGCTGCGCGGGGTCACTGGATTGGCGTTGAGTGACCGCGGCGAGGACGGCTGGATGCCCGGCCCGATGAGCGACGCGGTGCAGCGGGCGTTCGTATTGAAGGTCGCGCCCAGGGCCGTGGGCAAGGGGGTGCTGAAGAGCGACGCCCACGTGTGGCTGCTGGCGCGGCTGCGCGACTCGCAGGAGCGGATCACCCCGCGGGCGCTGTTGTGGTTCGTGAGCTTCGCGGCGGAGGCGGCGCGGAAGGCGAAGCGGAGGAGCGGGCCGCTGCTGGTGGCAGAGGACCTGCTGGGTGCGCTGCGGCGGACGTCCCGGGAGCGCGCCAAGGAGATCCAGGAGGAGTACGCGATCACCGGGCGGATGGAGAACCTGCGCGGGATGCATCTGCCGGTGTCGAGAGCCGACGCGATCGAGCGATTGCAGCAGCCCTCGGCTACGGAGCGCCACACGCGGACCGCCCGGGGGGATGTGGTGCTCGACGAGATGACCCGGGTGGGCGTGCTGCGAGCGATGCCGGACGGGCGCTTCGATGTGCCGGACGTGTTCCGGTACGCGTTCGAGATCGGGCCGGACTACGCGGCGGCGTGGAGGGATCTGGTCGAGAAGGATGACCCGGTGGCGCGCGAGAACCTGATGCGGGATCTGCCTGCGTTGGGCGCGATTCTGCGAGAGGCGGGGGTCTCGCTCCAATGGCCGTCGGTGGAAGACGACCTGAAGCACGAGCGATTCGACCAAGCGCGCCAGAAGATCGCGACCTCGCTCGACCTGGCGGTCTCGTCGGGGAATGCGCTGGAGGAGGGCCGGACGCGGCTGATCCTGGGGCGGGTCTTGATTGGAGAGAAGGACTACAGGGCAGCAAAGCGTGAGTTCGAACGAGCGACGGAAGCCTTCGCTCGGGCTGGCGATCACCGCGCTGAAGAGCTTGCGAGCGCCTATGTTGGCACCGCAGCCTACTGTTTGGGCGATTTTGCTCAAGCCCGCGAGCGGTCTGAGCGGCATCTGAACGCTGTAAAGTCAGGCCGGAGCCACCCCCGATTGGAAGGCGCTTGTCACCTTTGGCTGGGCCGTGTTGATGCCGCGATGAGCCTCAATGATTCGGCATTGAACTCATTTCTGACATCAAGACATTCGGAGATCCAGTGCGGTGAACCGGAGAACTGGGCCCTGCACGAGTTGGGGGCACTCGCTGCACGGCGTGGGCAGAATCTCCTTGGGGCAAAGCTGGTCACCCTCGCCGAAATCATCTCCCCCGAAGAACACGCCGCTACCGCCTGGTCCCTGGCACAATCCGCCGGCCTCACCCGCGCCCAACACGACGCCCTCCGCGCCGAGCTCCGCGCCGTCTACGCCCGCGACCGCGGCTGGAGCGTCATCCGGGAGACCTCCCCCGACCTCCCCGAGCAAGACCCCGCAGGCCCGCCGAAGCCCTCGATGCAGGCGAACAAGCCGCGCCGCGGGCGCTGACCCCTTACCGCCCCTCCGTGGCCCCCTCCCGGTCTATCGTGCCTTGAGCGCTGCGAGCTCGGCGGCGAGGGCGTCGGCGCGGGCGCGCTCGGCCTCGGCGCGGAGGTCGGCGGCTTCCTTCTCGGTGGGCCAGAGACGCTCACCGGCCTCGTCGTCGGCGATACGCAGGCGGGTGCCCGCGTCGGTGACCACGAGCCAGGCGCCGAGCTCCTCGGAGAAGGCCGGACCGTCACCGGCGTAGTGCTGACGAAATACCCCCGCGCGGGTGTGCCGCCACACCTGGAGGATGTACGGAGCCCCGGTGACGCCGCGACCGTGGCGCTCGGGGTCGAAGATCCAGAGCTCGCGGGTGCCGCTGGCGGCGTACTTCGCGGGGCCCTCGGTGTAGTCCTTCCTCGCGGTGCGTCGGCTCACCACCTCGACGGCGACGCGCGGCGCGTGGTGACCCGCCGACCACGTCCGCAGGCTCCGCAGCTTCGCGTCGGGTGGCGCGGGCTCGACCAGGTACACGTCCGGGTCGACGCCCACCCTCGGGTGCTCGGGGTCCCACCGCAGCGCGATGTTGCTCCCCGCCTTGGCGTCGCGCCGGGTGCGCGCGACGAAGGCCAGCAAGATGTCGAGCAGCAGGCGGGTGGTCAGCAGGTGCTCGTCGGTCTCGGGCGTGGTGACGTCGTCCGAGAGCACCCAGCGCTCGGACCACCGCGGGGCCTTGAACACCACGTCCACGCCTCCGTCCGCCCGTCTTGTCATGGCGCCCACACTACCACCCGTCGCAGCGACCGTGCCCTCACGATGCGGCTGATTAACAGCTGTTTCATCGCAGCGTGGGCCTCCGCCGCCATGGCGGCGACGGTGGCGGCGGCCATGTCCAGGCGCCTGGACGACGGTGTCCAGGCGCCTGGACGCGCTCACCCCTCGACGCGCTTCTTCGCGACCTCGAGCGGCCACTCGGCGCGGACGGTCTTCGCGCTCACCACGATGGTGGCCCCGTGGAGCCCCGCGGCCTTCAGCTGCCCCGCGAGGGCCCGGCGCAGCGAGGCCTCCTCCCGCGCTCGCGCCCGCTGGGCGGCGGTCTTCGGCTTCGCGGCGGCGTTCTTCTCGTGCTGCGCCCGGGTGCTCGCCTCGATCTCGCGGAGCGACGCCTGCTCGGCGGTCTTGCCCGCGAAGCGCTTCCCTGCGTCGACCAGCTCGGTCGGGCTGTCGGCCTCCGGGGTGGCGCGGGTGAAGGCCAGCAGCGCGTAGGTCTTCTCGGGACCGAGCTTGAGCGCCTGCTTGCGGGGCATCGAGCGGGCCACCGCGATGAGCTTCGCGGCCTGGGCGCGCGACGGCAGCCGGTTCGCCTGCAGGAAGGCCGCGAAGGTCTTGTGCGCGTCGGCGAGGTAGAGCTTCTCGTCGAGGATCTCCCCGAGCGCCTGGCCGATGTCCCAGAAGTCCGCGACGACGTCGACCATGCGCTGCTGGATGACCCCGAGCAGCGCGTCGAGCCGGGCCTTGCGGGTGGCCTTCGCGGCGGCGCTGGTCTCGCGGATCAGGTCGCGCTTCGGGGGGGTCTTCGCGGTGCGTGGCTTCGACATGGTGGTCTTCTCCCTCGCCGCCGACGACACCACGGCTGCGCCGCCGATGGGGATCAGAAATAGCGGCCCGCTCGAAGTCGTGGATGCCGACGACGCGCTCGTCCGCCGGTGCCGCGAAGACGATCGCCATACGGTTGCCAGGGCTCAGCGGGGTACGAACCCTCTCCGCGACGATGCCCCGCCCGGTGTCGAGCTTCGGCTGCGAAGCCGTGGCGCGTCAACGCGGCCCATGTCCAGGCGCCTGGACGACGGCGTCCAGGCGCCTGGACACGCCCATCAAAACACCAGCGACACGCCGCCCAGCGCGCCGCCGCGCGTGGGCATCACCGACACCCCCGCGAGCTGCACCGACGGCCTCGCGGCGCCCCCGCGCCAGAACAGCCGCGCGTGCTCGACCGGCGACGGGATCGTCAGCGTCGGGATGCTGCTCGCCATCAGGAAGGCCCCGCCCACCCCGAAGATCCCCGGCCAGGTGCTGTCCGTCGTGGAGTCGTCGCGCACCCCGTAGACGACCCCGGCGCCGACGACCATCGCCGCGCCGAGCCCGAGGGCGAGCCACCCCGAGGTGCGCCGCGCGCTGCGCGCCTGGTCGGCGAGCTCGTCGAGCGTCGCGCCGAAGCGGGCGAGGCGGGCGGCGACCGGCAGGTCGGCAGAGCGTCGCCACGAGTCGCCCAGCTCGTGGAGGTACGACGGCAGCACGGCGGTGAGCACGCCGCCCAGCATCATCCCGGCGCCCGCTCCGATGACGTACAGCCCCCAGTTGTCCTCCCACGAGCGACCGTCATGGCGGACCGACATCCATGTTCCGAAGCCGGTCACCGCGGCTCCTCCGCCGATGCCGACCGCGAGGCCGAGCACCCTTCGCTGGCGGGCGTCAGCGTCGAGCGTCGCGAGCAGGCCCTCCATCGCTCGCACCTCGGCGGCGTCGTCCGCCGCGCTGGCCGAAGGAGCCGCCGCGGGTGGCGCCTCGCCCTGCCACGGAGCGGCCGTCGGCGCCGCGACGGTCTGCGCGACGGCCGACGAGGACGCGAGGAGCAGCGAGATGCAGAGCGACGGAGCGAGGTGGAGCGTGCGCATGATCGGGCACACATCGCACCGTACGTGCCACGGCGTCACGGGGCCCCCCGCAGGAGCGGTGGAGCGACGGGGCGACCGACCACGCCAACCCAGCGCGGCCTCGCCCGGAGGGAAGCGACCGACCACGCCCACTCAGTGCGGCCTCGCCCGGAGGGGAGCGACCGCGAGGCGTCGGTGGGGAGTCTTCGGTACGACCGCGAGGCGTCGGCAACCAGAGCCAGACCCTGAGCGTTAGAGGGTGTCGATAAGGAGGGTTGACCGTCGTCTGCGCGGGAGCTCTGATCGGTCGCGTCATGAGCCAGCGCCGAGGTAGCAACCGTCCCCGTCC